>Ga0256839_1000660_pt1 | contig 44350 bp, 36 predicted proteins | sample 354166metaG_FD_185968 | JGI IMG/M metagenome (GOLD analysis project Ga0256839, IMG submission 185968) | Hydrothermal vent microbial communities from Mid Atlantic Ridge, Atlantic Ocean - 354-166 | ecosystem: Environmental > Aquatic > Marine > Hydrothermal vents | place: Atlantic Ocean: Mid...
CCTTTGGGCGCCAGGCTGTCGCCGATATTGTACTTGTCCAACTCACAGTCGTCATAAAACAGGCGGAAGAAGTGGCCGAAATTTTCCCTGGATAGGGGCGGTACGCCGCTACCTGACAGCACCGAGACGGTTTTGGCTGCCGCCCAGCGAAGGATGCCAGGCGGGGGAAGCTCTGGCGGGATAAATACCACCACTTCACCTGCATCCAGCACGCCTTCCCGGTTGCAACGCCCTGCGGCCTGGGCGATGGAGTCCAGGCCGGCCAGAGCACGGTAGACCACGGGGAAATCGAGATCTACTCCCGCCTCCACCAGTTGGGTGCTGACCACGCGCACCGGTTCCCCGTTTTTTAGTTTGTCTTTAATTTGGGCGATCACATCGGAGCGGTGCTGCCCGCACATCAATGCGGAGAGATGGAGCGTGCCCTTGGGGAGCAGGGCGTGCAGCTCCCGGGCGTGGCGGCGGGTGTTGACGATAGCCAGCACTGTCTCGTACCGGGAAATCTTGGCGGCAACATCCTTCCATGAACGGGTGGCATTCAAATCATCGGGCAGCGTTACTTTCACCCGCTCCAGTTTCCGGTAGAGCGCATCGGGATCGGGAATGATCTCCTCGACCTTCTCCAGCCCACGAAGCAGGGTTTTTCCGAAGCTGTCCTGGCGCGTCTCCAGTGCTGGCTGGGTGGCGGTGGAGAACACCACGGTTACTCCATAGTGTTTCACCAGCAGGTTCAAAACATCCAGCACCGGTTGTAGAAAGTCGGGGGGCAGCAGTTGCGCCTCGTCCAGTACCACCACGCTGCCGACGATATTGTGCAGTTTGCGGCAGCGGCTGGTTCGCGCGGCGAACAGGGACTCGAAGAACTGCACGCTGGTGGTGACAATAATGGGCGCGTCCCAGTTCTCCGCCGCCAGCCGCGATCGCGCCGTTTCCTTATCGGGATCGAAAGCACTGTGGTGTTCGATCACTGCCTCGCCAAAAATACCGCGAAAGATATCAGCAGTCTGTTCGATGATACTGGTGTAGGGGATTACATGGATGATGCGCCGCTTGCCGTGAGCGATTGCATGGTCGAGCGCGAAGGCCATGCCAGAGAGGGTCTTGCCGCCACCTGTCGGCACAGTGAGGGAGAAGAAGCCCGGTTCATGGCTCGCTTTGTCGCGGCAGTGGCACAGGATGTCTGCACGCAATCGGTTGACGGGGGTGTCGGCCTTGAAACGCTGCATGTAGGCATCGAAGGCCTTGCGCAACTCAGTCAGTGCAGAATAAGCACCCCGCCGCCCGGCCTTTTCGCTATCCATGAAGGCTTCGGTATCGAGAAAATCGGCATCCACCAGGCAGGAGAAGAGCAGGCGTATCCAGAGGGCGAAGCCCTGCGCTCCACCGGGCACATTGAATGGGGGGCAGGCGGCGTTACACAATGCAGTGGGAATATCGGCTTTCAACGCTTCCTCAAGCAGAATCTTGTTCTGAAGCCGTTCATGAAGGCTCCTGCCAGTACCTTCCTCCTGTTTCGACCAATCAGGCAACCCTGCGTGATGTCCGGCGATCAGGTACGCCAATACCCGGCCATGCACGCCCCATTTCTCGACGCCATGTATCGCACCGGCGGTTGAGTGGTCGACTTTCCCCTTTCCCTGTTCTATATGTGCTTCAGGAGCATAGCCGGTCACTTGTTTTATGTAAGCCTGGAAAGTTTGCCGGTATTTTCCCAGGTCATGCCACCACCCCGCAATTTTCGCCCAATCCCCACTTTCAAAATACTCTGCCATTTCAAAGGCCAAGCTGCCGACCTTGCGCAAGTGATCCTCAAGACCATGCTCAATCCAACCACCATCGCTGTCCTGTCTTACATGCGCCAAATAAGGCACCATCACGCACTAGTCCTCTTTTTCTTTGATAACAATCTTTACTGCCAGACCTGTTATGGAAGTCTACAAGGGCTGATATGTCATATGGCGAGACCTCTGAAATTATTTTTTGTATTTCTCCATGGCAGCACTGAGCGCCTCCTGCACTCTGCCGCGAAGGGATTGCGGGGCCAGCACTTCGACGTCCGCGCCGTACTTGAGAATATCCATTATAAGTTCACGATCATCCGAGTAAGGTATCCGCAGTTCATAGCGGCCATCGTCGAGATACCGGCCTAGCTGGTCGGGATGCCAGGACTCCTGTGCCACCCAACGGGCGCGGTAGGCGTCAAACCGCAGCACGGCTTGCGCATGCGGTTCTCCGGAGAAGATGCCGTAACTGTTGCCGAGGGCCTTGTCGAGTTCCTTGTCGGATATATTCTCCGCCCTCAGGTGGGTGACATTGACCTTGCGCAGGGTGTCGAGAGAGAAGGTGCGCAGTTCTTTGCGAAAGTGATCGAAGGTATCGAGGTACCAGTTGTCGCGGTAATGAACCAGACGTTGCGGCGATACCTGTCGCTGTGTGACTTCGTCACGCCCGCGGTGGTAATGCTCGATGTCGAGACGCCAGCGATCCAGCAAGGCGTGGGTGATCAGTTCGAAGTTATCCGGGTTGTAGTCGCGCTTGGCCATGGATAACACCCGGATGCGGCGCTTCACCTCGGCTAGGGTTTTATCCTTGTTGGCAAGGAATTTTCCGATGCGCGCCTCAACCGGCCTGAGGTGATCTTTGAGCACACTTGGCTCCAGGGTGTGAATCAGGTGGCTGAGAGTCACCAGTGTGCGGGCTTCATTGGCGCTGAACCAGATGCCCGGCAGTTCGAATTTCGGCGCATCCGGATCGAAGTAAAAACCACCCGGGTTGCGACTGGAGCGTATGGGGGCATTCAGGCGGTCTCGCAGCAGCGCAATGTCGCGCATGATGGTGGAGCGATCAACCTCGAACTCCGCACATAAGCTGGACGCTTTGATCGGCTGGCGTGCCGACTGCAACCGGCGGCAGATTTTATATAGCCGTTCGATGCCGCTCACCGGAGCAGCTCCGAACTATCCGGGAAATGTTTTGACGCCCTGCTTATATGAGCCGGTATTCCGTAGGTGTCGGTAATTCTATAGCGCTGTAATCTCAGGAACTGCGCTAGTGCGCATGGTGCAGGCGACATAATCGGCATCCTTGCGATACTGGGTTTGCGTACAGTTTATCGCCCGTGAGCTGCCTTAAGCAAAACCGAATATCATTGGGATATTATGAGACCTTCAAATCTTTGTCGAACCTGATAACTTGTACCACTATTCAGTTATTAACCCGGCAACCATATATATCGTATTCAGCCATTGCGTGCCGGTTCGCTGCAAGACGGCGAAAGGCCGCTGTAGTCATTCTACAGCAAGTTTCGCCAACGCAGTCAGCGGGCCGGCACGCAATGGCCTGTCCTTTGATTTCAATCTGTCAGGGACTTCAGGCCTGCACTGGTACGGCGTTGCGGCGCTTGCCAATGGAATCACCATTGCCTGCACACCGCGCCTTGTTCCAGCGCAGGCCTGAAGTCCTGAATACGATATATATGGTTGCCGGGTTAATAAGTTCCTTCTTCCCTGTAAGAGGGATCTCAGTATCCGAGTGGGTATATAAGGTCAGAATGAGGTCGGGGGGGATAGTTGCCTTAACAATTTGGTTTATAAACACTATTTCCCGATACAAAACTCCCCGAAGATCCTCCCCAGCAGATCATCGGCGGTCACCTCTCCCGTGATCTCTCCCAGGGCCGCCTGGGCCAGGCGCAGGTCTTCGGCCAGCAGTTCTCCGGCCTGGTGCCGTTCCAGTTGCTGCTGGCCGTGGCCGACGTGCTACTGACGGGCACGTTGCAGGGCGTCGAGGTGGCGGCGGCGCGCCATGAAGCTGCCCTCGCCCGGGTCGTGGTAGCCCATGCATGCCTTGAGCCTGAATCCGTGGGTTCAGTTGAGGTGAATGGTGTGGGCTTTCACGGTGTCAGCAGCGCCTTGTCGCCGGAGGCGAAGGCGCGGAGATAACCCTGACCGCCGTAGTTGAGTATCTTGCCATCGTCGGTGATGAGGATCAGGCCGAGATGGCGCGCGGTGGCGACGATGAGGCAATCGGCGGGATCGGCATGAAATCCAGCGGGCAGCCGGTGTGCATCGATGATCAGCTTTGGCTCCAGCGGCAGAACGCGCAGGCCAGGCAGGGTGAGCGCCTGTTCCATCCATTCATCGATGGGCATGCCGAGATGCAACCGCCCTTTGGCCGCCAGCATGCTGATTTCCCAAATCGACATGATGGAGACATGGAGCCCTCCTCCCGCCATGACGCGGGCATCGATGGCCTCACGCGCCGCGGGTTTCAAACGCCGGTCCGGGATGGCGTACCAGAGCCAGATATGCGTATCAAGCAGCAGCCCCGCTTTCATTTTTCATCCTCGTCCTGCTGTTTTTCCGCGACGCCCATGCCTTTGTAGAAATGGGCTTCCTCGCCCAGCGCCGCCTCCCAGTCTTCGCCTTCCATGGGAGCCATGATGTCACCCGTTATTTTGATGGTGTTCTCCATATAGCCGTACCAGGATTTGGGTTCCTCCGGCTCGATGGGCACCACTTTGGCAATGGGCTTACCGTATTTGGTGACGATGAGGGGCTGGTGGGTCTTGGCCACTTCATCCATTAGTTTCAGACACTTGGCTTTGAATTCAGTCGCATTGATTTCCATGTCACTCTCCAGTGGTCAGTCTGATTTGACCATTATAGACCAAATGACCATTTTTGGATGACCAGATCGGCCGCGGGCTGTGTTCCTGCAACGGTGTGGAGAAGAAGGCAAGACCTATTCCCATGACGGAGTACTAGCGAGGCTCCGCCTCAGACCAACAATCGTTCACCGCAGAGACGCAGAGGACACGAAGGAAAAAACAATAAAACGCTGTGATCTCTGTGGTGAGAAAATCAGCTGAAAATTTGACCCATTAGTAAAGATCTTGAGAGTACCGAGTTTTGTCATTCCTGCGGATGCAGGAATCCAGAACCCATTGATTTTCCTGGATTCCCGCCTGCGCGGGAATGACATGAATGCAGTGCTGTGTTTTATTGTAAATCAGGCAGTTACAGATATCTCGGCACTCTCAAGTAAAGATGTTGATCACTCAAGGATTCCTAGTAGGGATTTGATGGTTGTCACATGCCATTGCTCCGGGGACGCGCCTGTTTCGCAGTCTTTACGATCAGGTCAAGGAATTCGCGGACTTCCTCGTCGATGGCATCGGGCACGATGTATTCGGCGAGCCGGTGGTAGTCGGTTTTGCTCATCAGGTTCGGGAGTTTTTGTTTTTCGTAGAATTTTTTGAACAGCTTGTCGAGAAACTCGCTGCTGGCCTTGATGTTGTCCGACCAGGGAGAAGGGCTGTCCAATGTAACCAATGCTTGTTCGAGTTCATCGATGGTCTCCCGCATGGTGGTGCGCCATGCACTTCCAAACAATTCACCCATCTGTCGCGCCCCTTCGGCGGCGGCATAGGTCTCCAGCACCTCCCGTCGGCAGAGATAATTCTCGATTTCCCGTTTCCGCCACATCCGCTGTGCCAAATTCGGGTCATCGGGCAGGTCTTGATCGAGCCGGTCGTATATGGCGATGCCCACCAGGTCGGGTTTGGCTTCCCGCACGCCATAGAAGTGTTCCTGCGCCTTACGGGGTTGGTTGGCGACGTAGTGCATATAGGGGCTTTCGAGCAGTGCCTGCGCGGGGTGATCCAGCTTCCGTGCCAGCGCCAGCAGGATCGCAAGGTCGGTAGAGCCTTCCAGATAGAGCACCCAGCCGCGCTCCTCGGCCAACAGGTAGTGCTCGAAGCCTATTTCCTTGAGCGCCTTGACCGCCTGGCTGCCGCGATCATCGATACGATGGGGCTTGCCCACGAAGGCGATCAGAATGTCCCGATCCGCCGCCTCGTTGAGAATCACCTCCGAATGGCTGGCGGCGATGATCTGGCTGTTGGTCCCGTCGGCGATCTCGCTGAGCACTTGGTAGATCTGCCGCTGGCGAAGGATTTCCAGGTGGGCATCGGGCTCGTCCAGCAACAGCACAGAACCGGGGTTGGCAGACATGTGGGCCAACAGTAGTAAGGTTTGCTGCTGGCCGCGCCCGCTAGCGGAAATATCAAGTGTTATACCGTTACGATCCTGATAGGACATGCGAATGGCGCCCCGCTCTGCAATGTATTCTGGTGCTTCCAGGGTACAACCGAAGAGTTTCTGCATGCGCTCGACAATGGCAGTCCACCGTGCCGCTCCATCTTTTCCGGTCAGCACTTGGTAGCACAGGTTACGCAGCACCTCTGCGGTTCGGCCCTCACCCAAACGGACATTGATGGCGCCGGGGTCGAGACGGTCTTCCATGGCGGCCAACCCCGACATGGGTGGCAGGTAGGCGATATGTACATCCTTGACCTGTTCAGGAACTTCCATGCGATTACCATCGTCGGTACGCAACGGCCGGCAGTAGAAGGATTCTTCGTTGGCATAATCGAACTCCAGACCGCAAGTCCAGCCCGCCCCCTCGACGACGATGTCAATCAGGATATTTTCGGTGCGTGGTTTTCCATCGACTCGTTTTCCGCTGCGCACGTGGAGGTCACGCCACAGGAGGTTGGCTGTGGGTACGGGTACGCCCATCAAATCCCGCCGGTTGATGGTGACGCCGGAACGCTTCTTCGGGATCTTTCCCGTACCACGTTTTTCTACCCAGCGGCGGACGCCAACGTCCCAGAGGGCCAGGGCCTGCAGAGCGGTCGTTTTTCCTGCGTTGTTGGGGCCAATCATTACCACGCGGTCACCCAGTTCGAGTTCCACCTCGTCGAAGAGCTTGAAATTTCGTATTTTGAGTCTGGTCAGCATGATCAATACCCTGTAGGCCAACTGTGATTCGCCACGCCATTTTGCTGGAATTCAAGGTTCTTGGCCACCTCCAGCACGAACAACAACGCCCGCGGTCGCTGCGCCCACCACAGTTGCAACGTGCTGGAGTGGCCGTGGCGGATGGACTTCATCCGCGCCTGCTCGCGTTTGATGTCGTCCAGCGGCAGGGCAGCTTCGATGAGTTTTCTGGAGCATCGGCCAGCAACTGAACGGCGATATTGACGTCGGTCATCTTCTCTTCGTAGTCCATCCACTGGGTTCCGCATCCGTGACATTTTCTTGGTTTCTTCAGGTAATGCCCGTAATGGGTGTGGAGATCGTCCAAGGTGGCCAGGGCATCCAGGTAATTGCCCTGGCGCTGCATATCCGCATGGTTGTTGCCCGCGGCCCGGATTCGGGCGGTAAAATAATGCAATGCGTCCCGATCAGGATTTGCACGGGCTTTAAGAGATCGGTTGCCAGCGCAACCAGGTCGAGCCAATAGAACCGCTTCCATCCTTTGTGACAGGCCCGCCGATAACCTCAATACTTTGAGGCGATAACCCCGCCGGCGAGAGCATCGCCGGCCCGACGCCTCCCTCGTGGGGGCGTTTCTTTTTCGCCCCGCCGGGGAAAGTATCCTCGGCCCAACGCCGCGCCCAATGGAAACTTGGGAGCGGCGTTTCCATTTTCGGCTCCGCAAAAGCCACCAAACAGAAAAATCCATTTTCCATCATAATGTTACCTCTTTCCCGGTTGGATTCTTGGTTGCCTGCCAACGCTGACTTCTTCCTCCAGTTTGATTGCCCGCCCAGGCAGGTAATCGATCTCGTACCGCAGCCAGAATCTTGTCGGCCTGACGCTCGAGGCGGGTTTTCACTTCCTGATAGTACTCCTTCACACTACTGTCCGGTTAAACAAGGTCTTTTTCGATACCAAACATACCCAGGAAGATGACACGTTTTCTAACCAACTGCATTAGACTGCAGATCGAGATGAGGTGCCAAACGACGAAGCTGGGAAGCCCCCTCACTTCCCGATGCAAAACTCCCCGAAGATCCTCCCCAGCAGATCGTCGGCGGTCACTTCTCCCGTGATCTCTCCCAGGGCCGCCTGGGCCAGGCGCAGGTCTTCGGCCAGCAGTTCTCCGGCCTGGTGGTGTTCCAGTTGCTGCTGGCCGTGGCCGACGTGCTGACGGGCGCGTTGCAGGGCGTCGAGGTGGCGGCGGCGCGCCATGAAGCTGCCTTCGCCCGGGTTGTGGTAGCCCATGCATGCCTTGAGGTGCTGGCACAATAAATCGATGCCCGCGCCGGTGGTGGCGGACAACAGGATTTCCGTTACGCCATTCTCTTCCCGCAAACGCGGCTCTTCTTCCGTGAGGTCGATCTTGTTGTGGACGACGGTCAGTTTTTGTCGATAGCCGGCGGGGATGAGGCCGGCGCTGGCCGCCCCGCGGGGATCGGCGTGGCGGTCCACCATGAGGAGGATGCGGTCGGCGCGCGCCATCTCGTCGCGGGCGCGCTGGATACCCAGTTGTTCCACGGGGTCACTGCTGTCCCGCAGACCCGCGGTATCGATGATGTGTAGGGGCATGCCATCGAGGGTGATGTGCTCGCGCAGCACGTCGCGCGTGGTGCCGGCGATGTCCGTCACGATGGCGGCCTCGCGCCGCGCCAGGCGGTTGAGGAGGCTGGATTTTCCCACATTGGGCCGGCCGCTGATGACCACGCTCATGCCCTCCCGCAGCAGGCATCCCTGGCGGGCGGAGGCAAGGATTCCGGCCAAGGCGGCATCGATGTCCGCCAGGCGCGTTCGTACGCTGTCATCGGCGAGAAAGTCGATCTCCTCCTCGGGAAAGTCGATGGCGGCCTCCACATAGAGGCGCAGGGCGGTGATGCGTTCCACCAGATTGTGGATGAGGGTGGAGAATTCCCCTTGCAGGGAACGCTGGGCCGAGCGCACCGCCTGCTGCGAGGCGCTGTCGATGAGGTCGGCGATGGCCTCGGCCTGGGCCAGGTCCATTTTGTCGTTGAGAAAGGCGCGCTCGCTGAACTCACCGGGCCGGGCCGGACGCGCCCCCAGGGCGATGACCTGCTGCAGGATCATGTCCAGCACGACGGGACCGCCATGCCCCTGCAGTTCCAGCACATCCTCGCCCGTATAGGAAGCGGGGCCGGGGAAATAGAGGACGATGCCGTGATCCAGGATATTGCCGTCGCTGTCGAAGAAGGGGCCGTAGCGGGCGTGACGGGGCGCGGGCAGGGTGTGGAGCAGGGCGCGGGCGATGTCCACCACCCCGGGTCCCGAGGCGCGCACGATGCCCACGCCGCCGCGCCCGGGGGGGGTGGCGAGGGCGACAATGGTGTCCCGGTGGTCAGCCACGGCGCGGCTTCAGATACCGGGAAGCGCGGCAAGGCGCCCGCCCAGGTCCGGGCTGGCCTAAGACCCGCTCTTGGCGCTCTCTGCCGCCTTCTCGATGCGGCGGGTGATATACCATTGCTGCAAGATGGACAGGGCGCTGTTGGTCACCCAGTACAACACCAGGCCCGAGGGGAAGAAGGCGAAAAACAGGGTGAAGATGATGGGCAGCGCCGCCATGATCTTGGCCTGAATGGGGTCGGGTGGCGGCGGGTTGAGCTTCTGCTGTATATACATGGTGGCGCCCATCAGCAGCGGCAGAATGTAATAGGGGTCGCGCGACGACAGGTCGTTGAGCCAGAAGATGAAGTCGGCCTGGCGCAGTTCCACGCTCTCCAGCAGCACCCAGTACAGGGCGATGAAGACGGGGATCTGCACCAGCATGGGCAGGCAGCCGCCCATGGGATTGATCTTCTCCTTCTTGTACAGCTCCATCATGGCCTGGCTCATGCGCTGGCGGTCGTCGCCGTAGCGTTCGCGCATGGCCACGATCTTGGGGTGCAGCTTGCGCATATTGGCCATGGAGCGGTAGCTGGCTTCCGACAGCTTGTAGAACACCAGTTTGATGATGAGGGTGAGGATAATGATGGTGAAACCCCAGTTGCCGATGAGGGCATGGATGTATTCCATCAGCCAGAAAATGGGCTTGGCCAGGACGGTGAGAATGCCGTAATCGACGGTCAGCTCCAGGCCGGGCGCCAGTTTCTCCAGGCGGTGCTGTTCCTTGGGGCCGATGAAGACGCGGCTGTCGAAGGTCTTCTGCTCCCCGGGCGCGACCGTCTCCTGGGCGGAAACCAGGCCCAGAATATAGGGGCGTCCCTTGGGGGCCTTGGTATAGAAATGGTTGAGCTCGTTTTCATGGGGCAGCCAGGCGCCGACAAAGTAGTGCTGGATCATGGCGGCCCAGCCACCCTTGATGTCGCGGCTCAGGTCACCATCCTTCATATCGTCGAAATCGATTTTCTCGTACTTCTCTTCCTCGCTGTAGATCACCGCGCCGGTATAGGTATATATGAAGGCGGATTTCTCGTAATCGGCAGGCTCTGTACGCTGGAACTGGCGGTACTGGTGACCGCGCCATTCCTGGGTGCTGCCGTTCTCCACCGTGTGGGCGATATCGATGACATAGCTGTCGCGCTTGAAGGTATAGGTCTTGGTGACCGTAATGCCGTCCTCGGAGGTCCAGCGCAGGGGAACCTGTATCTGGTCGGCGCCGGCAGGCAAGATATATTCCGCCTGTTCGGCGGTGAACTCCGCGTGGTGGTCGGGCGCTGGTTGCTTGGACAACAGGCCGCTCTGGGCGATGAATACCCGCAGGGGGCTGTCCTCCATGAGACGGAAAGGGTGATCCGGTTCATCGGGGTCCACGGGATAGGCGAGGAGATCCGTCTGGCGTATGTCGCCCCCGATGGTATCGATTTCCACGTCCAGGACATCGGTCCTGACGCGGATGCGCTGCCCTTTCTTGAGGGCTTCCTGGCTGGCCTGCGCCGGTGACAGGATATCGGAGGTGTCCATCTGCGCCTCGCTCCGGGGTGAGACGGGCACATCCTCCGACTGCTGCGGAATCTGCGCCTCCGGCGTCTGCGCAGTGGTGGCTGTCGCCGGCTGTTGCTGGCCCACATTGTCCTGTTGCCATGCCTGCCAGATCAACAGCAGCACGAAGGAGAGGGCGAAGAACAGGATGACTCTTTGATTATCCATGAGGCTTAATCCGAAATGCAGTGAGACGCGTCACGGCCATTACGGACGCAGGCCGCGGCGCCCTTTTCCGGTACGAGGTCGATACCGCCTTCATGCCAGGGATGGCATCTCAGGAGACGGCGTACGATGAGGTACAGGCCCTTGAGGGAACCGTGGGTGCGCAGCGCCTCTTCGGCATAGGAGGAACAATTGGGGTAGAACCGGCAGGTATTAGCCAGAAACGGGCTGATTGCCAGGCGGTATGCCCGGATGAGAAACATCAGTAAACTTCGCATCGCTCAATTTCTTATAGATTTCATTGACAGCCTGGACCAGTTCGTGCCTTGTTTTGCCTGACAAGGCCGGCCGCGCCATGAAGACCAGGTCATGGGCGCCCAGGGCGTTCTTGTGGCGGCGGAAGGCTTCACGGACGAGGCGCTTCACGGTATTGCGCTGTACTGCGTTCTTCGTGTTCTTGCGTGAAATCGCCAACCCTAGCCGAGGATATCCCTTGTCGTTGTCCTTTATCAACACCGTGAAGCACCGGTTGTTCAACTTGCGCGCGCGCGCGAAGACACGCCGGTATTCAGCAGGCGTTACCAGCCGGTATTTTCTGGGAAATTCCTGACCGCCGGCAATGATCAGGCACTCAGACGCACCCGCCCCTTGGCGCGGCGCCGTCTGATGACCGCCCGTCCGGCCGCCGTGCGCATACGCGCCCTGAAACCGTGGGTCCGTTTACGCTTGATATTACTGGGCTGATAAGTTCTTTTCATGTCACTTCCTGATCATTGCTGGCGGCCCGGCGGCGTTTGACCGCACAAGGGCCGGACTCCCGCGAAAATAAAGTCGTCTAAAATACCTACTTTATACCGCCCCTGTCAATGTCTATATCGCAGATACTGGCGGGAAAATGCGGGTGGTCATGGAACCTCGACGGGGTGCTGTCTGTCACCCGGCAATAAATTATGCGCGCTTGTCGTGGCCTGTCGTCAACTTCACGACGCAAGTTTGTGATCGCCCGATGGTTCCCGCGCGGACCTTGGGGAGACGAGACGAAGGCGGGGAAAACAGGGTATGGATTAGCATGCTAAAGGGGTATACACTCCCCCTTCTCATCACCATGTAACATCAAGCGGGGAGGTCGATCTGTAAGTGGAGAACAGTCTTTGGCAAAAGTGTCTCGATCATCTCGAAACGGAACTGACGGCCCAGCAGTTCAACACCTGGATCAGGCCCCTGCAGGCCATCGAAGATAAACGCTCACTGCGCCTGCTCGCCCCCAATCGTTTCGTCATGGACTGGGTCAGCGAGCGCTTCTACAGCAATATCTCCGCCATTACAGCCAAGTACATCGACAGCGAGGATTTCAAGGTCAAGCTGGAGATCGGCAGCAACGCCCCCAGCTACGAGGCGCCTGCCGAATCAGCCCCGCCTGTCCCGGAGCGCAGGCAGGGCGCCTCTTTCGATACCAATTTCAGTCGCCGCAGCGACCGCGCGGACGTCAATCACGTCAACAACCTGCGCCACGAGTTCACCTTCGAAAATTTTGTCGAGGGCAAGTCCAACCAGCTGGCCAAGGCGGCCTCCCTGCAGGTGGCGGACAACCCTGGGCATGCCTACAACCCTCTGTTCATCTACGGCGGCGTGGGTCTGGGCAAGACCCACCTGATGCACGCTATCGGTAACCGTATACTGGAAAAGAACCCGGCGGCGCGCGTGGTGTACATCAACTCCGAGCGTTTCGTGGGCGACATGGTCAAGGCATTCCAGCAAAACGCCATCAACGAGTTCAAGCGTTATTACCGCTCCGTGGATTCCCTGCTTATCGACGATATCCAGTTCTTCGCCAAAAAGGAACGCTCGCAGGAAGAGTTCTTCCATACCTTCAATACCTTAATAGAAGGCCAGAGCCAGATCATCATGAGCTGCGACCGCTATCCCAAGGAAGTGGGCGGCCTGGAGGAGCGCCTCAAGTCGCGTTTTGGCTGGGGTCTCACCGTGGCAGTGGAACCACCCGACCTGGAGACCCGCGTGGCCATCCTGATGAGCAAGGCGGAACAGATGAAGATGGACCTGCCCAATGACGTGGCCTTCTTCATCGCCCAGCGCATCCGCTCCAATATCCGTGAGCTGGAGGGCACCCTGCGCCGCGTGTGCGCCAGTTCGCGCTTCACTGGACGCCCCATCACCCTGGATCTCACCAAGGACGCCCTGCGCGACCTGATCGCCCTGCAGGAAAAGCAGGTGACCATCGACAACATCCAGAAGACTGTCGCGGATTACTGCAAGATCCGTATTTCCGATCTCAAGTCCAAACGCCGCTCCCGTTCCGTGGCGCGGCCGCGGCAAATGGCCATGGCGCTGGCCAAGGAGTTGACCAATCACAGTCTGCCTGAGATCGGGGAGTCCTTCGGTGGGCGGGACCATACCACTGTCATTCACGCATGCAAGAAAATCAAGGAGCTCAAGGAAACGGATTCCCGTATCAGCGAGGACTATGCCAACTTGTTGAGAATACTGACCACTTGATGTGTACTGGCTGTGGATAATTTCAGCCTGTGGATAAACCGTTTTCTTATCCACAGCTACTCAACGGGGCGCCCACATCAACCGGCGGGGGATATAAATGCTTGTTATTTTGTTAATCGTTTGATCCTAAAAATAAAAAAACAGTTATCCACGCATTGTCTGATTACTAAATATAACAGGTGTAAAAATATCAATCTTAAAATCATTAAAAGATTATGAAATTCACGATTAACAGAGAAACGCTCATCAAACCCTTGCAAATGATCGGCGGCATTGTTGAACGCCGTCAGACACTGCCTATCCTGTCCAATGTCCAGGTCTCGGTCCAGGCAGATAAACTGATCCTGGTAGCCACGGATCTCGAAGTGCAGATGACTACCCGCACAGACATAATCGACGGCATTGAAGGGGAGATCACAATCCCCGCACGCAAGTTTCTCGATATCTGCCGCGCTTTGCCGGACGAGGCCTCTATCGTCCTCAGCGCCGACAAGAACGGAAAGGCGACCATTCGTTCCGGCAAGAGCCGCTTCACTTTATCCACCCTGCCGGCTGAAGATTTTCCCAGGATCGAGGCCCAACAGGATGCCATCCATTTCGAGATACCTCAGGGAACCCTCAAATACGCCATTGACCACACGCAGTTTGCCATGGCGCAGCAGGACGTGCGTTATTACCTCAACGGCCTGCTCATGGAAATGACGGATGATGTTTTGCGTTTTGTAGCCACGGACGGCCATCGCCTAGCCCTCTGCGACATTGCCATGCCGGAATCCGTTGAACCATATAAAAACAATGAAAATCAACAAGTTATAATTCCAAGAAAGGGCGTCTTGGAGCTATCCAGGTTGTTGGAGGAGGACGAATCCCCTGTACAGGTCGCCGTAGGCGGCAATTTTATTCAGCTCAAAACTGACAAACTGGAATTTGTCTCGAAACTCATCGACGGCCGTTTTCCCGAGTACCAGAATGTGGTGCCGGTCAACAGCGATAAAAAGGTGATATGCGACCGGGAAGTCTTGAGGCAGGCGCTGGCGCGGGTATCTATTCTCTCCAACGAGAAGTTCCGTGGGGTGAGACTGGAATTCTCACCTGGGTCACTCCACGTACATGCCCATAACCCGGAACAGGAAGAGGCGGAAGAGGAAATCTCCATCGATTACGATGGACCCAATCTGGAAATGGGCTTCAATGTCAATTACATCCAGGATGCTTTGCTTGCCTGCGAAACGGCGCAGGTGCAGTTGATGTTGTCGGATCCCAACAGTTGCTGCCTGATCCATGGTGTGGACGATCAGCAATGTCGATACATCATCATGCCCATGAGGCTGTAGACTCATTCAGCCGGATGTATTTGACGGCAGGCAACTGCCGTCGTCCCAACTAGCTTTCTGCCTGGCAGATTATTCATGCGGATCAGCAAGCTTCGTGTATTGAGCCTACGTAATCTGCAGGAGACGGAGATCGGGCCCGCGGCGCATACCAATCTGGTCTATGGCGCGAACGCGAGCGGAAAAACCAGTCTCCTCGAGTCCCTCTTTGTTCTTTCCCGGGGCAAGTCCTTCAGAACCAGCCAGTTACGGCATCTCATCAAAAAAGGGGAAGAGAATTTCACCATTTTCGGTCGTGTGATGGGTGAGAATGAAGAGCGCATTGATATTGGTGTCAGCTATCAGAACCGCCGTATCAAACTGCAGGCTCAAGGCCGTGCCGTCAAAAAGGCCTCCAGGCTGGCCAGCTATGTCCCCCTGGTGGTGATACATCAGGAAAGTCACCGTCTCCTGCTGGAAGGGCCGGGACAACGAAGAAACTTCATGGACTGGGCTTTGTTTCACGTGGAACCATCCTTTCATGCCTTGTGGCGCCGCTATGCGAGGGCGCTGAAGCAAAGAAACGTCTCACTTCAGCAACGCGCTTCGCGAAAGGCGTGTGAAGTGTGGAATGATGAACTCCTTGGTACGGCACAATCCATACACCATCTCAGGAAAAACTTTTTGTATGAACTGAAACCCTGTGTCGAAAGTTTCGTTGCCAGCCTTTTACCCACACTGGGCGAAATCGGCATGAAGTATCATCCGGGTTGGTCCGACGGCAATGATTTTACAACGGTCCTGAGGGAGGCCTACCCAGGTGACAGTGCCTGTGGTTATACCCGCTTCGGGCCCCATCGCGCCGATATCGTTCTGACCCAGGAGGGCGTTCTGTTAAAGGAGCGCGTATCCCGCGGGCAGCAGAAACTGCTGATCTGTGCGCTCTATCTGGCGCAATTGCGTTATTTTACGGAAAAGACCCGCAAGACCTGCATATTACTCATAGACGATATTGCGGCTGAACTGGATGTTACGCACCGTAATCACCTGTTGGAACTGATCAGGGCCTTGGATGTGCAGGTTTTCATGACCGCTACGGATGCATTGGAAGATGTGCCCGGCGGATTGATACAGAAAAGGTTTCACGTGGAACACGGCAGGGTCAAACAGGTGCTATAATGCCTTTTTTATCCAGGTAAAACAGATGAGCACGGATCAGACATACGATTCCTCAAGGATCAAGGTATTGCGGGGGCTGGATGCCGTCAGGAAACGCCCAGGCATGTATATTGGCGATACAGACGATGGGACAGGACTCCACCATCTGGTTTTTGAAGTCGTCGACAACTCCATCGACGAGGCCCTCGCCGGTCATTGCACGGAAATATCCGTTACCATTCACAGCGATGATTCGGTTTCCGTGGCGGACAATGGGCGGGGCATCCCCGTGGACATTCACCCGGAAGAGGGCAGGTCGGCCGCCGAGGTGATTATGACCGTGCTTCATGCCGGGGGTAAGTTCGACGACAATTCGTACAAGGTTTCGGGAGGCCTGCACGGCGTGGGCGTCTCCGTGGTCAACGCCCTGTCGGAAACCCTGCGCCTGACCATCAAGCGTGGGGGGCACATCTATCAGCAGGAATACCGGGACGGCGAGCCCATCGCACCTCTCATCAGTGTCGGTGACAGCGATCAGACGGGAACAGAGATTCGTTTCAAGCCGAGCCCCGGTATTTTTGGCGACACCAATTTCCATTACGATATCCTGGCCGCCCGATTGAGGGAGCTTTCCTTTTTAAATCATGGAGTTAGAATCGTCCTCAGCGATGAGCGCAGCGAGAAAAAGGATGTGTTCGAATACGAGGGTGGCATACGCGCCTTCGTGGAGCATCTCAACCGCAACAAGACGCCCCTCCACAAGTCGGTGATCTATTTCAACACCATGAAGAACGACATCGGTGTGGAGATCGCCATGCAGTGGAATGATTCCTATCAGGAAAATATATTCTGTTATACCAATAACATACCGCAAAAAGACGGGGGCACCCATCTGGCCGGTTTCCGCAGTGCGCTGACGCGTACCCTGAATCAGTACCTCGACAAGGAAGGGCTGGCCAAAAAAGCCAAGATCACCATGACCGGCGATGATGCCCGTGAAGGCCTGACGGCGGTAATCTCCGTCAAGGCGCCGGACCCCAAGTTTTCCTCCCAGACCAAGGACAAGCTGGTGTCGTCCGAAGTCACGCCCGTGGTGGAAAGCATCACGCGCGAGAATATCCTGGACTATTTCCTGGAAAACCCCACCGAAGCCAAGGCCATCACGGCAAAAATCATCGACGCGGCGCGGGCCCGCGAGGCCGCCAAACGGGCGCGGGAAATGACCCGCCGCAAGGGAGCGCTGGATATTGCCGGCCTGCCAGGCAAGCTGGCCGACTGCCAGGAGAAAGATCCCGCCCGTTCCGAGCTCTTCCTGGTAGAGGGGGACTCCGCCGGAGGATCGGCCAAGCAGGGGCGCGACCGTCACAACCAGGCCATCCTGCCGCTGAAGGGCAAGATTCTCAATGTGGAGAAGGCGCGCTTCGACAAGGTCTTGTCGTCAGCGGAAATTGGCACCCTGATCACCGCCCTGGGTTGTGGCATCGGCAAGGAGGACTATAATCCCGACAAGCTGCGCTATCACTACATCATCATCATGACGGATGCCGATGTGGATGGCTCGCACATCAGGACCCTGCTGTTGACATTCTTCTACCGCCAGATGCCCGAACTGGTGGAAAGGGGACATATCTATATCGCACAGCCACCCCTGTACAAAATCAAGAAAGGCAAGCAGGAGCGTTATGTCAAGGATGATGTGGAACTCAACAGTGTTCTGTTGCAGTCGGCGCTGGAAAATACCCGCCTTCACCTCAGTGCGGACGCTCCGGCCATCAGCGAAGATGCCTTTTCTGCCCTGGCAACCCAGTACATGCTGGTAATGACCAGTATCCAGCGTATGTCCAAGCGCATCAGCACAACGGTTCTGGAGGGCATGGTCCATATGGACGAACTGGGTGAGCCCGATATCCAGGATATCCACCTCGTCCGGGAATGGTTCAGCCGCTTGCAGGAATATCTCAACAGCAGCGAAACAGATCCTGTTCGTTACGAGATACGGGTAGACCAGGAAGCGGATAGCATGACGTGGACGGCAAGCATCACGGAGTATACCCATGGCTTGGCTACGACCCGGGAATTGAGCCACGAGTTTTTCAATTCTCCGGAATATCAGAACATGGCCAGACTGGGGCAGCAGCTTGCGGGCCTGCTTTGCGAGGGCGCCTACGTCGAACGAGGCGGGAAACGTTTTCCTGTTACCGATTTCAAACAGGCCTATGAATGGATGATGGAAGAGGCGAAGCGCGGTCAGCAGATACAACGATACAAGGGGCTGGGGGAAATGAACCCGGAACAACTATGGGAAACCACCATGAATGCCGAAACCCGCTGCCTGCTGCAAGTAAGAATCGAGGATGCCGTGGCCGCTGACGAGATATTCACCACGCTGATGGGAGACCAGGTGGAGCCTCGCCGGGAATTCATTGAAAAGCATGCCCTGGCGGTGGCCAATCTCGATGTCTGACAGCGTCATCCAAGCTGCCCAGGATGTAACTACTCACCCCTCAGATGGCGGAATAGTCGCTATACGTCATTCCCGCATGGGGTAAGCGGGAATCCAGTGGTTTTAACGACATGGATTCCGGCCCATTTGTACCCGCAGGCATGAGTAGTTACCCCAGGATAATAATATTTTCGAATTTATCTTACCGAGTGTGTTGTATCTCGTTGATATTTAATATTATTATTTAATCCCCCCATGGTGGGGGATCAGATTTCACTGCATGGGACTTGCCTGCAAAGATAATGTCATGCAACATAGCCCGAATCCCTGATGAAATGCATTGTTTCACGCTGAGAGGCTAATCAGGAAGGCCCGCCTGTCGGGCATGACGCCCGCTAAACAGACGGGGGTGCGGTAGACGTCATCCACTTCGATGCGGTCTGTTCAGGGGCTCCAATAAATAAAAGAAAGTTTTAGAGACGAGGGGGGAAAGAAATGGAATGGATCTTAGCGATTGGCGGATTTGCTCTGGGTCTGGTGGGCGGTATTTTTCTGGGCCAGGGTTCCGGCGGATCAGACAAAATCAGAAAGCAGGTTGAGGAAGAACTGCAGGCGGTTCAGGACGAACTGAACAATTACCGCAATGAAGTCACCATGCACTTCTCCAGAACGGCTGACTTGTTCAATGCGGTCACTGCCGATTATCACAAGCTCTATCAGCACCTGGCGGAAGGCGCGCAGAAATTCAGTCAGTCGGATGCCCTGCTGCCAGAGGCCGTAACCAAGCTGACGCCGCTGGCGGCGCCCGTTGCCGCCGGGCAACAGGAACAGGAGGAGGAAGCAAAGATTGCTGAAGCTGAGGCGGCCGAAGCCGCTGCGGAGCAGAAGGGCGAAGAGTCCACGACCGAGGGTGCCACAGAGGTAGCTGCTGCCGGGGCTCAAGCCGGGGAAGCCGCTGAAGCGGCTCCGGCGGAAGATATCCAGGGTGAGAAGCCGGAAGAAGTAAGCACTGAGGCCGTGAAAGAGAAAGCGGAATCCGCGGCCGAGGAAGTCAAGACAGAGGAAGTCAAGGCAGAGGAAACCAAGGACGAGGAAGTCAAGGCAGAGCAGCCCGAAGGGGAAGAAGCCAAGGTTGCTGAAAGTGAAACCACGGCCGAGAAGGCCCCAGAGGAGAAGGGCAATGGCGCCTCAGCCAGTGCCGGGGAAGCCACTGCTTCAGAGGCTGAGGGCGAAAAAAAGGAAGAGGAAACCAAGGCAGGGAGTGAAGGCGATACCTTCACGGTGCCTGCCGCTGAAAAGGAAGCCGAAAAACGCCTTCACTGATCCATTTATTAACCCGGCAACAATATATATTGTTGCCGGGTTAATAACGCCTCATTGGAATCCAGGTATGGGGGATATCAACAATCCCCCGCACCTGCGGTTTTCCTTTCCAGTATGACGAAACTGTAGGCGCAGGGATTGTCCTCGTCGGCAGGATGGTCCTCGCGCGCCGTTTCGACCCAGTCCCTTTCATCATAGTTTACGAATTTGGTGTCGCCGGGAAAATCCTGGTGAATGAATGTGAGATACATGCGCTTGGCGAGGGGCAGCGCGATCTCATAGATAGATGCGCCGCCAATGACCATCAGTTCTTCATGTCCCTGCGCCGCCCGAATACCTTGCGAAATGCTATTGACCACCCTGGCGCCCGGCGCCTGAAACCCAGGGTCCCGGGTGACGATGATATTGGCGCGGCCGGGCAAGGGTTTGCCGATGGACTGAAAGGTCTTGCGCCCCATGAGAATGGGCTTCCCCATGGTGATATTGCGGAAATGGCGCAAATCCGCTGGCAGCTTCCAGGGCAGGCGGTTGTCGATGCCGATGACCCGGTTTCTGGCCAGGGCGGCGACGAGGGAAATCAACATGGTTTTCAGACCGCCACCGCGGCCTTGATATGGGGGTGTGCCTGATATCCGATCAGTTCGAAGTCGTCATAGGTAAAATTGAAAATCGAATCAATGTCGGGGTTCAGGATCATGTGAGGCAGGGGGTAGGGTCTGCGGCCCAGCTGCAGATCCGCCTGCTCCAGGTGATTGAGGTAGAGGTGGGCGTCGCCCAGGGTATGGATGAAGTCGCCACAGCGCAGGCCCGTCACCTGGGCGATCATCATGGTCAGCAGGGCATAGGACGCGATGTTGAAGGGCACGCCGAGAAAGATATCGGCGCTGCGCTGATAGAGCTGGCAGGACAATCGTCCCTCGGCCACGTAAAACTGGAAAAAGGCGTGGCAGGGGGGCAGGGCCATCCTGTCCAGGTCCCCTACGTTCCAGGCGCTGACAATGAGGCGGCGCGAATCGGGGTTGTTCTTGATGTCCTCGATGAGACGCGTGATTTGATCGATATGATGCCCATCGGCGCTGGGCCATGAACGCCACTGATAACCATATACCGGACCCAGATTGCCTTCTTTATCGGCCCACTCATCCCATATGGTCACGCCGTTGTCGCGCAGATACTGGATATTGGTGTTCCCCGACAGAAACCACAACAGCTCGTGGATGATGCTGCGCAAATGGACTTTCTTGGTGGTCACCAGGGGGAAGCCCTGGGCGAGGTCGAAGCGCATCTGATGGCCGAAGATGCTCAGGGTGCCGGTACCCGTGCGGTCTTCCTTGCGCACCCCGTGATCGCGAACGTGTCGAAGCAGGTCCAGATATTGTTTCATGAGATTATCAACTGTGTGTACCTTGTCTTTTGTAGGCCCACCACATGAGGGCGGCGCCCGCCAGGGCCATGGGCGCCGACAACAGCTGTCCCATGGTCAGCCAGTCAAAGGCGATGAAACCGAGGTGGGCATCGGGCATGCGGGTAAACTCCACCAGGAAACGGAATACCCCGTAACAAAGGAGGAACAGGCCTGAGACCGCCATGGTGGGCCGGGGCCTGGCGGAATAGAACCATAGAATAAGGAACAGCACCAAGCCTTCCAGCAGAGCCTCATATAGTTGCGAGGGATGTCGCGGCAGCAAGCCGGCGCGCGGATCCGGAAAGACCACGGCCCAGGGGACATCCGTCACCCTGCCCCATAGTTCGCCATTGATAAAGTTGCCGATACGGCCCGCCCCCAGCCCGATGGGCACCATGGGGGCAACGAAATCCGTCACCTGGAAGAAGCTTTTACCTGTCTTGCGTCCGAACAGCGCCAGGGCCACGAGCACACCCAGCAGGCCGCCATGGAAGGACATGCCGCCCTGCCATATCTTGAGGATGTTCAGGGGTTCGGCGAGGTAGGTGGGCAGGTCATAGAAGAGGATATACCCCAGACGCCCACCCAGTATGGTTCCCAGGGCGCCATAGAAGACCAGGTCGCCTATTTCCCCCGCTTTCCACGCGGGGGCTTTGCGGGCGCGGCGCACGCCCAGCCACCACAGGGCGGCAAAACCGATGAGATACATGATGCCATACCAGTGAACCTGGAGGGGCCCCAGGCTGATGGCTACGGGATCGATTTGCGGGTATTCCAGCATGATGGGCGACAGTATAGCCCAATCGATTGAGGAATATAATTTTGCGTAATCCCGCGGGGTTAAATAAAATGGCGCAGTCAGATCGGATGCCCGCATCCTCCCGTGGCTGGCAAAACGCCACGGAAACCCCTTGAAGGCGCATCTCAAATTGCAATTCGAAGCCGGAAGCGCATAATGGCCCGTTCCAAAGACCGTGGGGCTGGGCGCCGTATTGGCGGCGGATCCTGACGAACCGATTTCCAGCGGACATCCTCACACTAGGGGGATGCCGGAAGACCTATTCATTCAAATATCAAAAAGAGGAAAGTGCCATGCAAATAGGGCAGACCATTACACAGTTCATTATCGAAGAGCAGCGCCGCACCAGTGGCAGCGGTGATTTCACCTCATTGCTCAACGATATCCTGGTGGCGTGCAAGAATATTTCCAGCGCCGTCAACAAGGGTGCCCTGATCGGGGTGCTGGGCAGCGCAGGCAGCGAGAACGTCCAGGGCGAGACCCAGAAGAAGCTCGATGTCATTTCCAATGATATGATGCTGGACGCCAACGTGTGGGGCGGTCATCTGGCCGCCATGGCCTCGGAAGAAATGGAAGAGGTCTATCCCATCCCGGGCAAGTACCCGCGTGGCAAATACCTGCTGGTGTTCGACCCGCTGGATGGTTCCTCCAACATCGATGTCAATATCTCCGTGGGGACCATCTTCTCCATTCTGCGTTGCGCCGATGGCGTGACCAATCCCACCGAGGCGGACTTTCTGCAGCCTGGCACCCGCCAGGTTTGCGCCGGCTATGCCTTGTACGGTCCGTCCACCATGATGGTGATGACCACCGGCCATGGGGTCAATGCCTTTACCCTGGATCAGAACGTGGGCGAGTTCATTTTGACCCACCAGGGCATGCAGATACCGGCCGATACCAGCGAATTCGCCATCAATGCCTCCAACAGCCGCTTCTGGGAGGCCCCAGTCAAACGCTATGTGGATGAGTGCCTGGCCGGTAAGGAAGGGCCGCGAGGAAAGGACTTCAATATGCGCTGGGTAGCCTCCATGGTGGCCGAAGTCCACCGTATCCTCACCCGCGGCGGCATCTTCATGTATCCCCGCGACAACAAAGACCCCAGCAAGGCGGGCAAGCTGCGTCTCATGTACGAGGCCAATCCCATGTCCTTCATCGTCGAGCAGGCCGGCGGCGCCAGCTCGACGGGGCGTGAGCGTATCCTGGACATCCAGCCCGAAGAGTTGCATCAGCGGGTGCCGGTTATCCTGGGATCCAAAAATGAAGTGCAGCGGGTAGTCGACTACTACCAGAAATAAATCGTTTCCGGGTTAATAACCCCGGTCCTTTCTGGGCCGGGGTCATCTATCCAGACAAGATTCAATTCGCACGGACTGCATTATGGCTTGAAATCTTTAATGAGAATAATTATCATTACTGAATTCCATAGCATATTTGGGACTTTATGAAAGGAGTGAAGAAGGTCATGAGAATGGGTTTAATGAACGGTTTCCTGGCGTTGTTGCTGTTTGTCAGTGGCAGCGCGGTTTTTGCCGCCGATGATCAACTGGTCATCTATTCCGGTCGCAGTGACAAATTCGTCAAACCTGTGATAGAGGCCTTTACCAAGGAAACAGGGATCCAGGTGATTCTTCATAGCGCCAATTCCACTGCGCTGCTCAACAAGTTGCGTATCGAGGGCGCACGCACCCAGGCGGACCTGTACATCAGCAACGACGCGGGCAATCTGCAGCTGGGTAGTGATCTGGAGCTGTTTGAGCCCCTGGACAAGGATATGGTGGCGGTGATTCCCGCCAACCTGCGTGCTCCGGATGACACCTGGGTCGGTCTTTCGGCGCGCGCCAGGGTGCTGGTGGTCAACACCCTGCAGGAACGCACCGGTTTTGTCCGGTCCGTGTTCGATCTGGCGGACCCGCGGCTCGAGGGGCGCCTGGGCATCACCAATAGCAGTAATGAAAGTTTCATTGCCGGCGCGACGGTCTATATGGTTAAGGCCGGCGTGGATGCCACCCGCAACTGGCTCAAGGGCATGAAGGCAAATGCAGAGGGCCGGGTCTTCAACAAACACAGCAAGATCGTTGCGGCCGTGGCGGAGGGCAAGAAGGACATCGGCTTGGTGAATCACTATTATATCTACCGCCATCTGGCGAAGGATCCGCACGCGCCCATCAGGGTCCTGCTGCCTGATCAGGGCGATGATGGCATGGGTGTGGCCTGGAACGTGGCGGGCGTGGCCGTCAGCAAGTACAGCCACAAAAAGAAACAGGCCGGGCAGTTGGTGCGCTTTCTGGTTTCCAGGCGGGGCCAGGAGATCTTTGCCAATGTGAACCATGAGTATCCGACACGCTCCGGTGTCGATGCCGATCCCGCCATTCCTCCAGTATCCAGTTACAAGGTTGCCGATGTGCCCATGGCTGAACTGGCCCGTCAGCGTAATGCCACCATCGACCTGCTGGAGGAAGTGGGCATGCCCTGATGGTGCTGCGCAAGGATCGTCTGCTTTCCTACGCCACAGGGGGCATCGTCGCGGTGGCGGCGATCCCCCTGTTGTTCGTCGTCTACACCAGCCTGCAGCTGAGCGCCGCGGAGTGGGCCGGTTTGTGGTCCAGCCGCATGCCGGGCCTGTTGTGGAACACCTTTCTCCTGGTGGTGCTGGTGGCCGTGGGCTGCCTGCTCATCGGCGTATCGGCGGCATGGCTCATCGCCCACCGCCAGTTCCCGGGGCGCACCATCGCCCTGTGGCTGATGGTGCTGCCACTCACCATTCCCACCTATGTGTTCGCCTATGTGTACACCTCCATGCTGGAAAGCAATGGCTGGCTGGGACGCCTGTGGCATGGCCTGTTCGGCGAGGCAACGCCCGCGCCCGACCTGTACAATGTGATCGGCGTTGCCCTGATCCTGTCGCTCTCTGGTTTTTCTTACGTTTTTTTGATGGCCTATGCCGCCATGCGGCGCGGCAATCCCCATATCGAGGAGGCGGCGCGCATCCAGGGGGCCACTTCCCGCGAGGTCTTCTGGCGCATCACCCTGCCCCTGCTGCGTCCGGCGATCGCCGCCGGGCTGGCCGTGGTTACCTTGCATGTGCTGTCGGATTTTGGCGCCGTGAGCATGCTGCGCTATCAGACTTTCACCCTGAGTATCTACCTGCAGATGACCGGGCGTTTCGACTACCAGGCTGCCGCCGGGCTGAGCCTGGTGTTGGTGATGCTGGCGCTGACCTTTCTGGTCTTCGAGCGCTTTTTCCGCAGCCGCCAGCGTTTCTATTTCGGCAGCCGCATGAAGCAGGTCGTGCCGCGCCAGGCCACGCGGGGTGAATGCATACTCATCTGGTGCTGGCTTGGCCTCATCGCCCTGCTGGCCTTCATACTGCCCTTGTGCTGGATGGTGTCATGGAGCTGGACGGCGTGGACACGGGAGGCCATCGGCATGGAATTCTGGGGCTATCTGGGCAACTCCCTGCTGGTGGCCCTTGCCGCCGCCACCATTGCGGTGTTTGCCGCGCTGCCCATCGGTTATTACTACAACCGGGTACGCTCCTGGCTGAGCGCCCTCTATCTCCATCTATCCAGTATCGGATTCGTGTTGCCCGGCCCCGTGGTGGCCCTGGGCGCCCTGACCTTCATCCTCGCCGCCCTGCCCGCCCTGTATGGTGGTCTGCTGGCGCTGGTGCTGGTGCTGGTGGTGCGTTTCCTGCCCCTGGCGGTGCAGTCCCAGGAATCCGCCCTGCAGCAACTCACGCCTTCCATCGAGCAGGCCGGCCGCATTCTGGGCGCCGGTCCCATGGAAAACCTGCGCCGCGTGGTGTTGCCCATGATCCGCGGCGGCATGATCAGCGCCTGGGTGCTGGTGTTCATCGATGTCATGAAGGAACTGCCCGCCACCCTCATCCTGAGGCCCATCGGCTTCGACACCCTGCCGGTGCGAATCTGGATCGAGGCCAGCGAGGAGATGCTGGAACTGGCGGCGCCGGCCGCCCTGCTGCTGCTGCTGGGTTCCCTGCCTGCCATGTGGATTGTGATGCGTGGGGAAAGTGCTCGTTAGAACAAATACTTGGATCGAAAACCTTGCGGCGGAACGGGTAAACAATCTGGTGTCTTTCAACCATGCTTTTCATATGGGGTTGAGAGCGCCGGGATCTCGGCAACTACTTGATTCTTAATAGAATACAGCGTTGGATGATTGTCATTCCCGCGAAGGCGGGACTCCAGGAAAATCAATGGGATCTGGATTCTCCTGCATCCGCAGGAATGACTGAACTCGGTACACTCAAGATGTGGTGTTAAAAAATTTTTAGAGCTGCCGATAGGTTATCCACAACCCCGGAACTTTATTGAGATAGCCGTGGATATACAGGTTCTGCAATCGATCATCGAGTTGACCCGTCAGCGCGATCTGGATGCGTTGGAATACAGTCTCGTCGCCACCGTGGCGGAGTTGCTTCCTGTCAGGGCGGTTTCATTGTGCAGATTGTCCGACGCCCGGCAGGATGAACTTGAAGAAGTCCTGCGCCTGGATATAAAAGGCGTGGCCAATGGCAGGCCGGATTTCAGCTGGCGACAGGAAGCGGCGCCCGTGCCCGTGGACGATGACCTGAGATTCTGCCTCGACAACCTGCAATCCTGTACCAGCCGTTCGCCATCTGATGTGCTCAGGCTGCTGCTGCCGGTTTATTTTGAAAACAAAGCCATGGGCGTACTCATGCTTGACAGCGGGGAGGATTTGTCCCGATACCGGGATCTGCTGGAAGGCCTGGTGAAAATCTACAGCAATCACCTTGTTATCATCAATGAAAGCGAACGCGACAAGCTGACGGGCCTCTTGAACAGACGGACATTTGAAAAAAAACTGGACCGTCTGCTCAGCGTGCAGCATGAGCAGCTTGCCGCGCAACGGCAGCTTGCCGGCGAGAATGACAGAAGAGGCGCGGCGCCTTCCTCTCAGGCCTGGCTCGCCATGCTGGATATCGATCATTTCAAAAATATCAATGACACTTTTGGCCATGTCTACGGGGATGAAGTCATTCTGATGTTGTCCCAGAAAATGAGACAGGTGTTTCGTGACAGCGATCTGCTGTTTCGCTTTGGGGGAGAGGAGTTTCTCGTCGTACTGGAACCGCTTCCCCTGGAAAATGCGCGGGTCGCGCTGGAGCGTTTCCGCACCACGATGGCATCACATGTCTTTTCTCAGGTGGGGCAGGTTACCGTGAGTATCGGCTTTGCCGGAATCAAGAAAAACGACTATCCCCAGACTATCCTGGAAAATGCCGACAAGGCGCTGTATTACGCCAAGGAACATGGCAGGAATTGCTGCTACAACTACGAAACGCTGCTCGCCGAAGGCAGGCTGAGCAAGGCCCGGGAAACCGGTTCGGTGGATTTGTTCTGAATTCATACCGCTGCGCCAATCCCCATCGCCCACAAGCCATCTGCTTGTAATACATCATAATTTCCACATCAACCACAATGAATTGAAAGCCTTTTCGCTTGGTTTTGCGGCCATCTGAGGGTATAGTGGCCCGTTCACTACAGCGGCTTTTTTGCGCGAAAGGCGCGAAGTCCTGGGCGTTGCGCGAACGGATCCGATGAGAAGTTATGGCGAGACACACACCACTGCATGAAGAACATTTGCGCCTGGGCGGCAAGATGGTCGATTTTGCCGGATGGGAAATGCCCCTGCATTACGGTTCCCAGCTCGACGAGCACAACCGGGTGCGCGCGGACGCCGGCATGTTCGATGTGTCCCACATGACCATTCTGGATCTGCGGGGAGAAGGCGCGGCGCCTTTCCTGCGCCGACTGCTGGCCAATGATATCCATCGCCTGGCGCCGGGCAAGGCCCTGTACAGCTGCATGTTGCGCGCGGACGGCGGCATCATCGACGACCTCATCGTATACTGGCTGGGAGAGGACCGTTACCGCATGGTGGTCAATGCGGCCACCCATGACAAGGACCTGGCCTGGATCCAGGCCCAGGCGCAGCCCTTCGCCGTCACTATCGCGGAGCGTTGCGATGATGCCCTCATTGCCGTCCAGGGACCGTCCGCGCGGGAAAGGGTTCATGCCGTACTGGATGACGGGGCGCGCCGTGCCGCGGAAACCCTCGATCCGTTTCATGCCACTGAGACCGGCGCGCTCTTTATTGCGCGCACCGGCTACACAGGTGAAGACGGTTATGAAATCCTGGTTCCGGCAGGCGATGCTGCCGCCTTGTGGCGCGCATTGTATAATGCCGGGGTGCGCGCCGCGGGCCTGGGGGCGCGCGACACCCTGCGCCTGGAAGCAGGCATGGCCTTGTATGGCACGGACATGGATGAAACGGTATCGCCCCTGGAGTCGGGGCTGGGATGGACGGTGGCCTGGGAGCCTGCCGAACGGGATTTCATCGGCCGCCAGGCGCTGGAGGCGAAGCGTGACGATCCAGGCCTGAAGAAGCTGGTGGGTTTGCTGCTGGAGGGGCGCGGTGTCTTGCGCGGACACCAGCCCGTCTACTGGAACGGCAAGGAGGCGGGTGAGATCACCAGCGGCAGCTTTTCCCCCTTCCTGAAAAAGGGCATCGCCCTGGCGCGGGTCGACAGCGGCGTGGAGGGGCGCTGCGAGGTGGAGATGCGTGGCAGGCGCCTGTCCGCCCTCGTGGTCAGGCCGCCCTTCGTGCGTCATGGCAAGGCCTGCTACAAGATGTAATTACATCCTTTTTCAGAAACACAAAACCATTTTGGGAGGCACATCTGATGAGTAATATTCCTTCCGGCTTGAAATACAGCAAGTCCCATGAGTGGGTGGAAGACATGGGCGATGGCTCGGTGAGGGTGGGCATCACGGATCACGCCCAGGCCCTGCTGGGCGACATGGTCTTCGTCGAAGTGCCCGAGAATGGCTCTGCGGTGAACCAGGGCGAGGAATGCGCCGTGGTGGAATCGGTGAAGGCGGCCTCCGATGTCTACAGCCCGCTGACGGGCGAGGTGATCGAAGTGAACGAATCCCTGGCCGACACGCCGGAACTCATCAATCAGGACCCCTATGGCGCGGGCTGGATCATGCGCATCCAGTTGAGCAATGCGGCGGAACTGGAAGAGCTGCTCGACGCCGACGACTACGGCGCCATGCTCGCTGAAGACGAGCAGTGAATCACCTTTGATACAGGAATCGATACCAGCCACGGCGGCTGGCCCCATCATCACGAAAAAGTTCTGTCATGCCCTTCATACCCCATACGGAAAATGAAATCCGCGAGATGCTGGATACCATCGGCGTCTCCTCCATCGATGATTTGTTCGATGAGATTCCCGACGGCCTGCGCATCTCCAATCTGCAGGCCGTTCCCGAGGCGGTGAGCGAACCCGCCGTCACCCGCCTCATGCACGAGCGCGCGGCGCGGGACCGGCAGCCCTTGTGCTTCATCGGCGCCGGCGCCTACGAGCACCACATTCCCGCCGCCGTGTGGGAGATCACCACGCGGGGTGAGTACTATTCCGCCTACACGCCCTATCAGGCCGAGGCCAGCCAGGGCACCCTGCAGCTGCTCTATGAATACCAGACCATGATGGCGCGCCTCATGGCCATGGATGTCTCCAACGCCTCCCTCTATGACGGCGCCTCCGCCCTGGCCGAGGCGGTGCTCATGGCGGTGCGCGCCAACCGCGGCGCGAAATCCCGGCGCATCCTCATGCCGCGCAATGTCCATCCCGCCTACCGCAAGGTGGTGGCCACCATCACACGCCACCAGGGGATTGAGCTTGAAGAGGTGGCTTACAACCCTGCCAATGGTTGCATAGAGGATGCCGCCCTGCCACGGGATGCGGATGGTGTCGCCGCCGTGGTCATCCCCATGCCCAATTTCTTCGGCGCCCTGGAAGACGTGGACGCCCTCACCGATTGGGCCCACGCCCGCAAGGCCCTGGTCATTGCCGTGGTCAACCCCCTCGCCGTGGCCCTGCTCAAGCCACCGGGCCAGTGGGGCGCCAGGGGCGCCGATATCGTGTGCGGGGATGGGCAGCCCCTGGGCGTGCCCCTCTCCTCGGGCGGTCCCTATTTCGGTTTCATGTGCTGCCGCCAGGCCCATGTGCGCCAGATGCCGGGACGCATCATCGGCCAGACGGTGGATCTGGACGGCAAGCGCGGCTTCAGCCTCACCCTGCAGGCCCGCGAGCAGCATATCCGCCGCTCCAAGGCGACTTCCAACATCTGTACCAACCAGGGCTTGATGGTGACGGCCGCCACTATTCACATGGCCCTTCTGGGCGGCGACGGCCTGCGGCGGGTTGCCGTGGCCAGCCACGGCCAGCGCAATGCCTTGCTGGCGCGCTTGTGCGCCATCGAGGGGGTGGAGCCGGTATTCCCGGGACCCGGTTTCCACGAGGGCGTCATTCGTTTCACCGCCTCCCGGGTGGAAGCGGTATTGGCGCAACTGGCCGCCAGGGATATATTGGGCGGCTTCAGCCTGAAGGCGGATTACCCGGAGTTGGGGGAGGCCCTGCTGGTGTGCGCCACGGAGACCAAGGAGGCGCATGATCTGGAGCGCTATGTCCTTGCCCTGCAGGATATTTTTTCCAATTCGTAGGCATCGGCATGGCGACGGTCACCCTGCGCGGCAAGAACATCCGGATCGGTGGCGAACTGCCCGCCGCGGGTTCCCCCGCGCCTGATTTTATATTGGTGGATCAGAGGCTTGACGATAAAACCCTGGCGGACTACAAGGGGCGCAAGAAAATACTGGTGATCGTCCCCAGCCTGGATACGCCGGTTTGTTCCGCTTCCGCGAAACGCTTCAACGAACTGCTGGCCGGGGAGGATGTGACCGCCCTGCTGATTTCGGCGGACCTGCCCTTCGCCATGGGGCGTTGCTGCAAGGGAGCCGGACTCAACAACGTCGTCCCCCTGTCCATGATGCGCTCGCGCCGCTTCGCCCGCGACTACGGCGTTCTCATGCTCGACGGGCCGCTGGCCGGCATCACGGCGCGCGCCGTGGTGGTCGTGGACGAAACGGATACGGTGGCGTACTCGGAACTGGTGAAGGAGATCACCCATGAGCCCGATTATGAGCGGGCGCTGGCGGCCTTGCGGTAACGGTGAGAATAAAAAATGATAGAGTATTCAAAGAGGCAGCATGACGACACTGATTTTTGAACAATCCCGTCCCGGGCGGCGCAACCCCAGCCACGTGCCGGCCTCGCCGCCACCCGCCGGGGATATCCCCGCCGCCCTGTTGCGTGACACGGCCCCGGCGTTGCCGGAAGTCTCGGAGATGCAGGTGGTGCGCCACTATACGCGCTTGTCGCAAAAGAATTTTTCCATCGATACCCAGTTCTATCCGCTGGGCTCATGCACCATGAAGTACAATCCCCGCGCCTGCAACACCCTGGCCATGCTGCCCGGTTTCCTGCAGCGTCACCCCCTGGCGCCCGACGCCACGGGGCAGGGTTTGCTGGCCTGTCTGTACGAGTTGCAGGAAATACTCAAGGAGGCCACGGGCATGCGCGGCGTGTCTCTGGCGCCCATGGCCGGGGCCCAGGGCGAGTTTGCGGGCATCGCCATGATCCGCGCCTACCACGACGCGCGCGGCGATCACCGGCGCAGCGAGATCCTGGTGCCGGACGCCGCCCATGGCACCAACCCGGCCACGGCGGTGATGTGCGGTTACAAGGCGCGCGAGATTCCCACCGACGCCCAGGGCGACGTGGACCTGGAGGCGCTCAAGGCGACCGTCGGACCGCAGACGGCGGGGTTGATGCTCACCAATCCCTCCACCCTCGGGGTGTTCGAGCGGCGCATCGTCGATATCGCCGCGGTGGTCCACGAGGCCGGGGGACTGCTGTATTACGACGGCGCCAATCTCAATGCCATCCTCGGCAAGGTCCGCCCCGGCGACATGGGTTTCGATGTTATCCATCTGAATCTGCACAAGACTTTTTCCACGCCCCATGGCGGCGGGGGGCCGGGCGCCGGTCCGGTGGGGGTGGGCGAACGCCTCCTCCCCTATCTGCCGGTGCCGCTGGTGGCGAAGGAAGACGATACGTATCGTTTGCTGGCCGAGGCCGATCGTCCCCACACCATGGGGCGCCTCTCCACCTTTGCCGGCAACGTGGGCGTGTTATTGCGCGCCTATGTCTACGCCCGCCTCCTGGGCCGCGCGGGCATGCAGCGCGTGGCGGAGTATTCCACCCTCAACGCCAATTACATGATGGTCCGCCTGCGTGACGAGGGCTTCGATCTGGCCTTCCCGGCGCGGCGCGCCACCCATGAATTCATCGTCACCCTCAAGCGCCAGGCCAGGGATCTCGGCGTTACCGCCATGGACTTTGCCAAGCGCCTGCTGGACCACGGATTTCATGCGCCCACCACCTATTTCCCCCTGCTGGTGCCGGAGTGCTTTCTCATCGAGCCCACCGAGACGGAGGACAAGGAGACCCTTGACCGTTTCATCGCCGCCATGCGCGCCATCCAGGCGGAGGCGGAAAGCCAGCCCGATCTGGTCAAGGGCGCGCCCCATACCCTGCCGGTGCGCCGCCTCGACGATGTGAGGGCGGCACGGGAATTGAATCTGGTCTGGGAGGACGGGGACTGAGTCTTCGCCACGCGGTTTCCACGTTTATCGACGACAAGGAAAAATTATCATGACAGCACTGATTTGCGGCTCATTCGCCTACGATTCCATCATGGTGTTCCCGGACTATTTCAAGAACCACATCCTGCCCGACAAGGTGCACATGCTCAATGTCTCATTCATGGTGCCCGAGATGCGCCGTGAGTTCGGGGGCTGCGCCGGCAATATCGCCTACAATCTCAAGTTGCTGGGGGGCGAAGGCGAACCCATGGCCACGGTGGGCAAGGATTTTCAGCCATACGCCCAGTGGATGGATCAGTGCGGCATCAGCCGCCGCCACATCCGGGTCTTCGATGAGGCCTATACGGCCCAGGCCTATATCACGACGGACATGGACGACAACCAGATTACTGCTTTTCACCCGGGGGCCATGGGCTTGTCCCATGAGAACAAGGTCAGCGACGCCGCGGGCATCACCCTGGGCATCATCTCCCCCGATGGGCGCGAGGGCATGGTGGAGCATGCGCAGCAGTTTCACGAGGCGGGCATTCCCTTCATTTTCGATCCCGGCCAGGGCCTGCCCATGTTCGACGGCGAGGATCTGCGCGCCTTCCTCGACAAGGCCACCTGGCTGACCCTCAATGACTATGAGGCGCAGCTGTTCCAGGAGCGCACCGGACTGTCTCCCCATGAAATGGCCGAGCACGTCAAGGCGCTGTTCATCACCCGCGGCGCCAAGGGATCACAGATCTACACCCGCGACAAGGAGATCAATATTCCCGCGGCCGCGCCCCGGGCCGTGTGCGATCCCACCGGCTGCGGCGACGCCTACCGCGCCGGCTTGTTGTATGGGTTGATGAATGATCTGGGCCTGGAGACCACGGGGCGCATCGCCTCCCTCATGGGCGCCCTCAAGATCGAGAGCCACGGCACACAGAATCACCGCTTCACGCGGGAGGAATTCGAGGCCCGCTACGAAGAGGCCTTCGGGGAGGCTCTGAATCCCTGAGCCTTATTCCTCCCTCTCCCGGAGGGTGTCGCAAAAGCCATTCGTAGGTTGGGCTGAGGAACGAAGCCCAACAGCAACAGCTTGAAAAACCAAACATGTTGGGCTTCGTTCCTCAGCCCAACCTACAGAAAAACCGGCTTTTGCGACGCCCTTCGGGAGGGCCGGGGTGTGGAGCGATCCCCCACTTTTTACATTTTGAAGCGCGCCACCAGCCCGGTCAGCGCCTGGGAGAGCTGCGTCAGTTCGGTGCTGTGCCGCGTGGTCTGCTGGGAGCCGGATTCCGTCTGATCGGCGATCTGGGTGATGTTGACCACATTGCGGTTGATCTCTTCCGACACGGCACTTTGCTCCTCCGCCGCGCTGGCGATCTGGGCGTTCATTTCGTTGATGGTGTTGACGGCCTGGGTGATGGCTTCCAGGGCCTTGCCGGCGTTGACGGCCTCCTCCACGCTGTTGTTGGCGCGTTTCTGGGCCTTCTCCATGGCCAGCACGGCATTGCCCGCCCGTGACTGGAGCTGCTCGATCATGGTATCGATTTCCTGGGTGGATTCCTGGGTGCGGCTGGCCAGGGTGCGCACCTCGTCAGCAACGACGGCGAAGCCACGGCCCTGTTCCCCGGCGCGGGCGGCTTCGATGGCGGCGTTGAGGGCGAGGAGGTTGGTTTGTTCGGCGATCTCACGGATGACATCGACGACAGAGCCAATATTTTCACTGTCTTTCTCCAATGCGTGAATGACATCGGCAGCCTGGCCCACGTCCGAGGCGACGCCGTTGATGGCGTCCACGGTCTGTCCCACCACGTGCTGGCCATTGCCGGCCTCTTCATCGGCGCGTTTTGCCGCGACGGCGGCTTCTTCCGCATTGCGCGCCACTTCACGCACGGTGGCGGTCATTTCCGTGATGGCGGTGGCAACCTGGTCGGTCTGGTCGCGCTGCTGGCTGAGTCCCTGAGTGGTTTCTCCAGCGGTTGCGCTCAGCTCCAGGGCGGCGCACGAGAGCTGGTTGGCTGATGAGGTCACCTGATGGATGATGTCCCTCAAGTGATCGGCCATGTCGTTGAAAGCGGAGCCCACCTCGCCCAACTCGTCCCGTGATGCAACCTCGGCTTGTGAGGTCAGATCCCCTTCCGCAAGGCGGTGCGAAGCAGACTTGAGGCTGCCAATGGCGCGGCTGACCGCCTGGTAAAACCCGCCGAAGAGGTACAGCGCCGTCAACAGGGCGGCCAGTACGAGGGCCGTGATGGCGTACTTGTATTGGGTAAGGTTGGCAATGCGCTGGGTCAGCAGGGCGTCAAGTTCGCTGAATATGGCGTCATACAAGGTGTAGGTGGCGCCGATGGCGGCGGAACCCGCAGAAAAATAGCGTTTGGAATCGATGGTGATAGTGTCGGTTTCCATGAGTTCGCCACGGCTGGTGGAGACAAAGCCCATGCCGGCGGACATTGCCCTGCCCAGTGGTTCTTCAAGGCGATCCCGCAGGCTGGTGTTATGCTCAAAGGCGGTGTGCAGACCGGCCGCGGCCGCCTCCATATTGGATCCGATCCTGCCCAGCAAAAGGGTCATCTGGATGATGTCGGCGGTGTTCATTCCCCCCCGCGCCGCAATGCCGGCGCCAAATCCCCGCGCCTGCCCCATGTTTTCCGTTACCTGGGGCAGCTTGTTGACGATGGCGTTCATGAGGTAATAGCCATCAAGGGTGGGGTCATGAATCAGCTCCGATTGCTCAGCCACATGGACCAGCAGGGCCAGCACATCGGCGATGAGATCCGTATGGAATTTGAAGCTTTCTTCAGCGGAGAGATTGAAGGCGTTTTCGCGCAGATCGCGCCATGCCTGCTTGATATCGTTCCAGCGCACCGAGGTGTTTAGGGTTTGCCCGAGTCTGGCATCTATTGCGTCTATTGCGGTGACATCTTCCGCGATTTCACGGCGTTTTTCGAGAATGCGGGTTTTGAAGCCCGTGGCGCCCTTGAGGTGGGCATTGGTCATGCCGCGGTGCTGGGGGAGGTGTTGCATGATCTGGCGCAAGGGTTTGATATATTCGATCCCGTTACGCTCTTTCTCCGCCAGCTCGATGCCCTGGTTCATCTCGGTAATCAGCAGGTGCAGGGTGAGCAATAAGGGCAGGATGAAAATGGCGGAGATCACCACCATCTTGCGGGAATAGCTGAGCCGGTTCATCAGCATCACGGCGGGGGCAAGCATTTTGTTCATTATTCGAGCCTCTTAACGATCAGTTCTCGCAACACGAAAGTCTTTCCTCCTCAGGAATCCGGTAGATGCCTGATATAGGATGCATATCGGAAAAATGTCCGATTTCTTGAGTGGGAAAAAACTTAGGCCGTATTTCTCATCAGGGTGGCAAGCCCTCGCTTGTCCCCTGGTTAGAGATGCGGGCTGACAGAGCGGATCAATCGTGATCAGAGGCTTTACGCGCCTGTTCCACGAAGATGATCGTGGGAAAGTCGCGCCGCAGGGTCCGGCTGTGGAAGTTGGTCATGGTGACGCCGCGGCTGTAGTGTATCCATTCGCCCGTTTTGAAGTCGGCCCGCGGCGCGGCGATCCAGCGGCGCATGCCGCCAAATTCCACTTCAATATAGCTGTAGAGCGAGGTATGGATGAGGTCGGTAATGCGGCCTCTGTGGGGCAGTTTCGGCAGGGAGGCTTTTTGTTGCGCGGCCCGCTGTTGGTCATGGGCGGCGGCAAGCTCGGGGGTGGCCCAGAAACCCAAGTCTCCCTCGTCGTCAAATGTCGCGAATTCCACGCTGCGGAAATAGCCGTCGCGGTTGGTTCCCCCAATGATATAGATGAAATCACCATGAACAATGGCGCCGAAATTGGCGCGCGGTGAGGACAGGGGGGTGGTGGCGCGCCAGGCCGACAGGGCCCCGGAGGCCCTGTCGGCGCGGCTGGTTTCCACTACGTCGGTGTAGAGGGGGCCCTGCAGGCCACCCAGGGCGTAGAGCCTGTCCTGGTGCGCGGCGGCGGCGAGGGCATAACGTCCATGGGTCATGGCGGTGGCGGCCCGCCAGGGGGAGAGGCGGCGGCCGGGACCGGCATGGGCGAACTCCACTTCGATCCGCCCACTGCCTTCCGATTGCCTGTGGCCGCCGATGACGTAGACGGCATTGCCCAGGGTCTTGACGGTATTGACGTAGCGCGGCATGGTCAGGGTCCGTTCTTCCTGTGACCATGGTCCCAGGGCGCCATCCGCCTGGATGTCCGCGCGCTCCACGCTGTCCAGCAATGCGCCGCCAAAGCCGCCGAGGGCATAGAGGGTGTCGTCCACCAGGGCCAGTTTGACGCAGCGGCGGGGGTAGACCAGCGCGGTCTGCTCCATTCGCCAGGGACCCAGGCTGCCATCGTCCTGAATCCTGGCGCGCTCCACCGAGCGCAGCAGGTTTTTGCCGCCAGGGCCGTTGGCCCCGCCCACGGCGTAGAGATATCCCTTATAGGCGATGGCGTCGTAAAAGCCACGCTGCTCATTGAGCGGTGCAGTGAGGCGCCAGGGCGTCAGCGTACCATCCTCGCGTATGCGGCTGTACTCCACCGTGCGCAGAAAATCCCTGCCGTCGATGCCACCGATGGCGTAGATGATATTTCCGGCCTTGACGATGGCCGCGCCGGCGCGCGGGATATTGAGGGAAGCGGTTTCCCTCCAGCCCGCCACCCACACTTTTTCTCCGGATTGCGCGGTTGCGGGCGACAACAGCGCTAGGCACAGCAGTATCGTTCTGAGGACGCTCATAGGACAAGCGTACTATGAATCCTGCTTGATTTCCCGCCTTCCATCTGAATCTACGCATTCAAGCTATGTTCAGCAGGTAAACTGCCGTGACATGGCCTCGAACTGCCGCACCAGTTGAACCTGCAGCGCATTGGCGTCCGAGATATGCCGGGCGCTCTGTACGGATTCCTCGGCGACCTGGCTGATTTCCCCGATATTGCCGTTGATTTTCTCGGCCACCACGCTCTGCTCCTCGGCCGCGCCGGCGATGTGGTGGTTCATGTCATTGATTTGCGATACCAGGGTGTTGATGGCCTCCAGGGCCTCGCCGCCGGCTTTCGCCCGTTCGACCCCCGTCTGCGCCTTGCTGCAACTGTCGTTCATGACATGAACCGCCTGCTGGGCGTCGCCTTGCAGGCGCGCGATGATTTCCTCGATTTCCTCGGTGGAATCCTGGGTGCGCTGGGCCAGGGTGCGCACTTCCTCCGCCACCACGGCGAAGCCGCGCCCCTGTTCCCCGGCGCGGGCGGCCTCGATGGCGGCGTTGAGGGCCAGCAGGTTGGTCTGCTCGGCGATGTTCTTGATGACGTCGAGCACCAGGCTGATGTTTTTGCTGCGCTCGTCCAGGTTCTGAACCACGGCCGCCGCCTTGCCGATTTCCGCCGCCAGATTCTCGTTGGACGCGATGATATGGGCCATGACCTGTTGGCCGCGGCCGGTTTCCCCGCTCGCCTCATCGGCGGCCACGGAGGCCTGTTCAGCGCTTTGCGCCACTTCGCGCACGGTGGCCACCATGCGGTTCATGGCGCTGGCCACCTGCTCGGTCTCCATCTGCTGGCGGGTGATGCCCTGCGCCGACTGCTGCACGGTCACCGCGGCCTGCTCGACGACTTCATCCAGATGGGCGGCGGCCTCGGTGACCCGCCCCAGTATGGTGCGGATGCGCGCCTCCAGCATGCGGATGGCCAGCAGGGGTTTGCCCATCTCGTCCGCGCCGCCCACATACACTTGCTGCATGACCGGGTTGTCCACCACGCGCGCGGCCTCGCGGGCGGCGCGGACGATGGGGCGGGTGTAATGCCACGACAGGCCGGCGGCCAGGCAGAGGCCGGCAAGCCCCGCGCCCGCCAGCAGGGGCCAGGGGATGTCGGCGAAAAAGGCGAGGAACAATCCGGGCGCCGCGAGCAGAAAGGCCATGGCGGCGAACAGGCGTTGGGCCGCATTCAGCGCCGGTGGCCTGAAGCCCCTTCCCTTGCCGCTGTTGAGCCGCTGATAGAGTTTTTCCGCGCGCCGCACATCGTCCCGTTGCGGCTTGACCCGCACCGATTGGTAACCCACGATTTCCCCCTTTTCGAACATGGGGGTCACATAGGCGTCCACCCAGTAATGATCGCCGTTCTTGCAGCGGTTCTTGACGATGCCCATCCATGACTTGCCGGCCTTGAGGGTTTGCCACAGGTCGGCGAAGGCGACTGGCGGCATGTCGGGATGGCGCACGATGTTGTGGCTTTTTTTGAGGACCTCCTCTTCGCTGAAGCCGGAGATGTTGATGAAGTCCTCGTTGACATAGGTGATGACGCCCTTGGCGTCGGTGGTGGAGATGATCTGCATGGAAGCATCGTAATCGTTCTCGACCTGGGTGACGGGGTGATTGATTTTCATGGCGAACCTCGATTTTTTAAACGTCCGGGGTGATGAGTTGCACCGCTTCCTCCGCCGGCAGCGGTTTGCTGAATAAAAAACCCTGATATTCCTGGCAACCCTGCGCCTGGAGATAGGCCTTCTGCGCCTTGGTCTCCACGCCCTCCGCGATCACCTGCAACGACAGCGATTGCGCGATGCCGATCACCGCGCGAATGACGGCGTCGTCTTTCTCACTACGGGCGATGCGCTGCACGAAGGACTTGTCGATCTTGAGCGCATGGAGATGAAAATCCCGCAGATAGCTGAGGGAGGAATAGCCGGTGCCGAAATCATCCAGGGAGCACTGGACGCCCAGCGCATGGAGTTCGTTCAACACCCTGATGGTATTGGCGGTATCCTGTATGGCGATGGATTCCGTCAGTTCCACATCCAGGCATCGGGGCGGCAGGCCGCTGGACGCCAGGGCGGCTTGTACCGACTGGATGATGCGCGAACCCTGGAACTGCCGCGCGGACAGGTTGACGGCCACGACCAGGTCGTCGCGGCCCGTTTCTTTTTGCCACTGCCGGCATTGGTGACAGGCGGTCTGCAACAGCCAGTCGTCGACTTTTTCGAACAGGGCGCTTTTCTCCAGCAGGGGGATGAATTTCGCGGGCGGAACGAGGCCCAGGTCCGGGTGGCGCCAGCGCATCAGGGCCTCGAAGCCCACGATGCGGTCGCTGTCAATGGCCAGGCGGGGCTGGTAATGGAGCAGCAACTGGTCGTCATCGAGGGCCTGGTACAGGTCATTCTTCAGGGCCAGGGCCTCGCTGCAATGGGCCGCCATCTCCCGGCGGAAAAACTTGTAGGTATTGCGCCCGGCCCGCTTGGCCTCATACATGGCCACATCGGCATGGCGGATGATATCGTCGATATTGGCGGCGTCCAGGGGATGCAATGCGATACCGATGCTCAGGGATATATAGAGCGTCTTCCCGGCAATGGAAAAGGGCTCCCTGAAGGTATCCAGCAGACGGCGGGCGACGGCGGCGGCGTCGTCGGCGCATTCCAGGTCACACAGCAGCAGGGTGAATTCGTCGCCGCCCTGGCGGGCGATGGCGTCCGGCGGGATGGCGCTTTTGTGGGCGCGGATGCTGGCCAGCAGGCGCTGCGTGACCGCCTGCAACAGCTGGTCGCCCACCGCATGGCCGAAGGAATCATTGATCTCCTTGAAATGATCGATGTCCATGAAGAGCAGCGCCATCTTCCTGCCGCTCGTCCTGGCGTTCAGGATGGCGTTCTTGATCTGCTCGCGGGCCAGGGCGCGGTTGGGCAGATCGGTGAGCACATCGTAATTGGCCAGGCGCCTGATGCGTTCGTCGCTCTGGCGCCGGTCCGTGATATCGAGGTAGGTGGCGATATAGTGGCTCACCGCCCCGCTCTCGTTGAAAACCGCATTGATTTTCACCCAGTCCGTGCTGAGTTCGCCGTTTTTGCGCCGGTTTCTGATTTCCCCCTGCCACTCCCCCTGTTCGTGGAGATCACGCCACATGTGCCGGTAGAACTGGGCGTCGTGTTCGCCCGAGGACAGGAGGCGGGGATTCTCGCCGTGTATGGCTTCGATGGGGTAGCCTGTGATGAGGGTGAAGGCCGGGTTGACGGCCTGGATTGCCCCCTCGCCATCGGTGATCATGATGCCGGTCTGGCTGTGTTCGAAGACCTTGGCGGCGATGGCCTGTTGTTTCTCCAGATAGCGCCGCCGGCGCTGTTCCTTCGCCTGCTGCAGCACCAGGGCGAAGGTGTTGGCAAAGCTGCCGACGAGGCGCTCGTCGTCGGCGGTGAACGGGCGCTTCCTTGTCTTGTCGCACAGGTAGACGCGCCCCAGCATGGCCTCATGGCTGACGATGGGCAGGGCGAGCAGGCTGGACATGGGGGGGTGGCCCTCGGGAAATCCAACGGCGCGCGGGTCGGCGGCCATGTCGGTGATATTGAGGCGGGTGTTTTCCCGGGTGACGACGCCCAGCAGGCCCTTGCCCGCCGGCAGGGGGCCGATGCGACGCGCCTGCGCCGCGCTGATCCCGGTGTAATAGAAATTGTCCCACTGTCCGTCATCGTCCAGCAGTCCCACGGCGCCATAGCGGGCCTCGATGAGCGTGGCCAGGATCTCGATCCCCTGCTGCGCCAGAGACTGGATGTCGTGGGTGTCGTCGAGCAGTTCGAGCAGCGCCTGCGAGGCCCGGTTCAGCTCATCCAGGCGCCGGGAGAGCTGCTTGTTGTCGCATGCCAATTGGTATTGCAGTGACTGGTGCCAGTGGATGAGGGCCTCGAGGAGGCTGGCGCGCGTCACAGCCCCCACGAAATCGCCCCGGGCGTCGCACACGGCCACCGCCAGGGTGGTGGATTCCCCGCTCAACACCGGCTCGAGATCCTCCAGCGGGGCGTCCCCGGGGTAGAATCGCGTGGATTTGCGGGGGAGCAGGTCGGCGAAAATACGCATGGGGTACTGGTTGATGTACTGGACGGGCACCAGGCCCATGAAGGCGCCATCCACCTCGTCATAAACGGCGCAGACCGTATCCTGCGGGTAGCGCGCATCCAGGGGATGCTGGCCGGCGGTGACGCGCGCCAGCTTGTCCGTCAAGGCGTCGCGTATCAGTAATTTCTCCCGGAATCCCTCACCGGCCGTTATCCGGCCGGAAGAACGACGGGCTTTTTCCTGGACAGTCTCCATACCGCTGCTTCCTCCCCTGTGGCGGTTTGATGCGGCAGCGCCTCCCCGCTGACGCTCAACAAATCATAGCGCCTTAATAGCCTGGTTATTTATAAGGAAATTGCTTATTTTGTTGATTTTAGGGAGGTGGGGTTTACCCGCGTTTCTTATCAGGATACCGGGCCATCGCTTGCTCTTTGCATCCACAAGGCATTTTACTCAGTTGGAAATGCACACGGTCATTCCTGCGGATGCAGGAATCCAGAACCCATTGATTTTCCCGGATTCCCGCCTTCGCGGGAATGACCAAAATGCAGCGCTGTATTTTATGTAAGAATCAAGTAGTTGCAGAGATATCGGTACTCTCAAGATTAAAGCATGGGTTCACACATCATTCAAGCCGCCGCCGCGGGCCGGGTTATCAGGGCTGGATCAGTTCATGGCGGATGGCGATGCGGGCCAGGAAGGCCGTGCTTTCCGCCTTCAGTTTGCGCATGATGCGGGTATAGTGGACACCCACGGTTTTGCTGCTGACATGGAGAATTTCCGCGATCCGGTTGACGCTTTTTCCCTTGGCCAATAACAGGAAGACCTCGAATTCGCGCTGTGACAGGACATCCGCCGGGTGGGCGGTGACCTCTCCGCACCGGTCCAGCGCGGGGTCGAAATAATCACCGCCCGCCGCGATGAGGCGCACGGCCTCGGCCATGTTTTGCGGGGCGCTGCGTTTGGAGAGATAACCCTTTACGCCACTTTCCCGGGCGCGTTCCATGAGCACGGGGTTTTCATGGATACTGAAAACCAGGATGCGGGCGTCGTCGTCGCGCTGGCGGATCCTGCGGATGGCGTCCAGTCCACTTTGGTCTGGCAGGGAAATATCAATGATCGTGACGTCCGGCTGGTGGTGGATATAGGCTTTATAGCCCTGTTGCGCGGTACCGGCCTCCGCGATGACCCGCATGCCCCCCGCCCCTTCCAGCAGCAGGCGGAAGCCTTCGCGCACCACCGGGTGGTCGTCCACGATCAATACGGAAATTCCGACATCCGACATCATGGTGAATACTCCAACTCGAAACTATTTATATTTGTCTTTGGCGTTTGCTGGCGCCTCGACCATTATACACACTCCCTCACCGGGCCTGCCATGGATGGTCAGCCTGCCGCCCAGCCCGAAAACCCGTTCCCTGATGCCCGTCAGGCCCAGGCCCTGCCTGGAAGGCGGTTCGGGGAAGCCCTTGCCGTTGTCCCGGATTTCCAGGTGAATCATGGGCGCCTGTTCACCGCCCCGGGGGCCCCGCAGGCGGATCATGACGGTTGTCGCCTGGGCATGGCGCGCAATATTGGTCAGGCATTCCTGGGTGATGCGGTAAAGGGCGACATTATGAGATTCCGGCAGCCTGTCCAGGCGCCCCGTCATTTCGAGCCGGCAGTCGATGGGCGCGTGGGCGTCTTTCCATGTGCGCACCAGTTCCCGCAGGGCGTATTCCAGACCCATTTCATCGAGCAGGGCGGGCCGCAGGCGGCGCAGCACGGACTGCATGATATCGTGGACTTGATCGCACAATTTCAGTGTGGCGACGCAGCGCTCGTGTATCCTGGCGTCCGTCGTTCTGCTGATCTCGATGATGCTCTGGATGTTGGCCTGGACCGCGGTGCAATACTGTCCCATTTCGTCGTGCAGCTCGTGGGCCACGTAGCGGTTGACCTGTTCCTGCTCGTCGAATAAATGCTGGGTGAGGCGGCGGTTTTGTTCCAGAAGCGCATCGGTTTTTTCCTGCGCCTCCTGGCGCCAGGCCAGCATGGCCTCGAACAGGCTGGCCTGGGTTACGGCGCCGAGGAAGGCGCCACTGTCATCGGCCACGGCGATGACCTGGGCTTCGCCATCCAGCAGCTCGCGCAGAGATTCCAGCGGCATGTCTGCAGGTAGAGGGGGTGGAGCAGGCCGGGGGACGAGATCGGCGAAAATCCTCAGGGGATAACGGTTGATCAGTTGATCCGTTACCAGGCCGAGAAATTTACGGCCTTCCCTGTCGCTGAAGACGGCGCGCACCGTGCCTGGTGCGCAGGGGACATCCTGGGGGTGCTGTTCAGACAGGACGCGGACCAGCCGGTCCGTCAGTGCGTGGCGCACCGAGCGTTTTGTTACTGCCATTTATCGGAGATTTCCACCATGACTTCCAAGTCGATCTCCAGGATTTCATCGGAATTCATGAGGGGTTTGACGTTATCCAAAACAAATTGTATCAGTTCCTTCCGGGGCAAGCGCTTCAAAAGGGATTCGCGGACGATGATATCGCCCACCACGTCATCATCGGGTTCGATATGGGCGAACTGGCAGGTGGAGAGCAGCTCCAGGGTCTTGCGGATGGCCATGCAGCCCACGGCGGCCTCCCTGCCGAGAATAAGGCCGTCGTGGACGGGTGGGGTCTTGAATTCACGAACGCGCACTACGATATGATGTGTATGCTGCTGTTGGGTCTTCATGTTACATTCCCTGGATAATCGTAAAACAGGTTCCTGAAACCACGGATTCAGGAGTTTAATAACCATATATATTATGTCAGTATGAGGCCCGGAAAAATACCTTGTAAAACAGTCGGGCATTGGGCCTATCGGCCGTTTCCGCCAACCACTTGAGTTATCAGACGATTTATTCAGGCAGGAGTCTCTGTTTCAGCAATCCCGGATTTGAGATGGGTCCGGTGCAGCTTGTTCCACTGCACAGATAGGCCGTGACTTCATCCCGGGTTTCCTCATAATCGGCCAGTATCCCCGGCAGACCGGTCGTTGGTGAGGGGATGGCGAACACCAGGCGGCGGGGCGCCCAGGGCAGCAGGCAAGAACGGGCCCATTGGGTGAGCGCCTCACC
>Ga0256839_1000661_pt1 | contig 44317 bp, 41 predicted proteins | sample 354166metaG_FD_185968 | JGI IMG/M metagenome (GOLD analysis project Ga0256839, IMG submission 185968) | Hydrothermal vent microbial communities from Mid Atlantic Ridge, Atlantic Ocean - 354-166 | ecosystem: Environmental > Aquatic > Marine > Hydrothermal vents | place: Atlantic Ocean: Mid...
CGGCCCAGGCGTCCCGGCTCGGCGTTGCGACCCTTGGAAAGGGCCAGCCATTCCCTGCGGGCCGCGCCTTGATCCGGAACGCCTGGGTCGCTCTGAAGGTTGCTTTACTATCGATTGTCTTAGTAACTAACTACACTCAGGGCAGGCCGGGCTTCTCCACTGCCGGAAACTCCCCCGTCAGGGTCTGCAGAAAGGCCACGATGTCGGCCACCTGACCGTCGTCCAGCGTCTTGCCGAGCTGGGTCCTTGCCATCACCCGCACGGCCTCTTCCAGGGTGGGAACGGTGCCATTGTGAAAATAGGGCGCTGTCTCCGTCACATTGCGCAGGCTGGGTACCCGCCACATGTAGGTATGCCCGGGGTCCCCCGTCACCAGAAAGCGTCCCATGTCTTCCAGCAGACGGTATTTTTCGTCATAGGGCGAACCGATGAAGTTGGGAAACAATTCGTAGAACCCTTCTCCCATCCTGAAGGCCAGATTGGGTACGGGGCCGGAGAAATTGACCCAGAAGTGGCAGGCAGCGCAGCCCGTCTCGACAAATGTATCGAAACCCCGCAGGGCCGCCTGGGAAACTGCTTCCTTGTCGCCCTGCAGGTAACGGTCGAAGGGACCCCCGGGCGTCACCAGCGTGCGGATATAGCTGGAAAGCGCCTGGGCGATACGATCCACGGTGATTCCGCTGCCGTCAAAGGCCTCGGCAAAGCGGGCGCGATAGGCGGCAACGGCGCGAATCCGGGCCACCAGGGTCGTCTCGTTGGGCATGCCCATTTCGGTGCGGCTGAACAGCTGTTCCTTGACCGCCGCTTCCAGGGAGGGCGCCCTGCCATCCCAGAAATAGACCGTCTGATAGGCCGCATTCCACAGGGTGGGCGCCGAACGCCGCCCCGCCTCGCCCAATGCACCGGTGGAAACCGGGCGGCCGTCATCGCCGCCGGAGAAGAGATCGTGGCAACTGTTGCAGCTCAGCGTGCCCGTAAAGGAAAGCCGGGGATCGAAATACAGCAGCCGCCCGAGCGCCACCTTGGCCTCCGTCTGGGGATTGCCGGCAGGGATGGGCGGGGTGGCAGGCAACGGCTGGAAAGGCTCGAAGGCTTGTGCCCCACTCATGGCGAACAACAATGCCAAGGCTGTCAGACTGCGTTTCACGATTCTGGATCTCCCTTCGCTACTCTCGGAACCCGGAGTCTGTCGCCTCAACCCGACAGACTCCCGGGCTTATTTTACAGGGTTGGCGGACGCCGCTACCACTATGGGGTCGGGCACATGGAGTGTGCGCGCAGGAAAGGCCACCGCACCGCCATGCGCCGAGATAATCTCATGGACGCGCAGCAGAACACGTTCCTTCACCGCATGGTACTCGGTCCAGACAGTGGTACGGGTAAAGGCATAGATGAAAAAATCCAGGGAAGAGGGACCGAAACCATTGAGATTGACCATCAAGGTCTGCGACTGATCGATATCGGCATGGTCTCGTAACATGGCGCGGATATCCTGCAGGATGGGCACCACCCGCGAGGCATCCTCATACCGGAGTCCGATGGTTTCGTAGATCCGGCGATGGCTCATGCGCGAAGGGTTCTCCACCGTGATGGAGGCAAAAGTGGCATTGGGCACATACAGCAGGCGCTTGTCGAAGGTACGGATGCGGGTGAGGCGCCAGCCGATCTCCTCTACGGTACCCTCGATCTCCCGGTCCGGGGAGCGGATCCACTCTCCCACCACGAAGGGGCGGTCGAGATAAATCATGAGGCCGCCAAAGAAATTGGACAACAGATCCTTGGCGGCGAATCCCACCGCAATGCCCCCGATGCCACCAAAGGCCAGCACGCCGGAGATACTGAATCCCAGGGTCTGCAACACCACCAGGACGGCAGTGATGAGAATGGCGACACGCAAGAGCCTGGCAATGGCATCCGCCGTGGTTCGGTCGATCTTCTCCCCTTGTGCAGCCAGGCGCTCAAGAATGTTTTCCTCGGCACGACGCACCAGGCGGATGAGAAACCACGCAATGGCGGCGATCACGCCCACGTCCCGGAGGGGCGGCACGGCGGAGAAAATGGCCGCTCCCGTCTCCTGGCGGACGATATCGGCCGCGAAGGCGATGCCCACGATCCATATCAGGGCGCTCAGAGGACGGCGCAGGGCATCGAGCACGGCATCGTCCCAGAGATTGCGGGTCTGTTCCAGGCGTCGCAGAATGCGGCGCAGCACGCGCTTCTGCACGAAGTTCAAAAACAAAGTCGCCAGCACCACGGCAAACACCTGGCCGATCCAGCCGCCGGCGTCCTGCAATATATCCAGTTCTTCTATGTATGCCTGCCAGTCCATACGCCTCACCTATCCCCCACGTGGGCATCTCCGGCACCCGCCGCCTGTTCACGAAGTGCTCAGGGATTTCTCAGATCAGTTCCAGGTTGTGGGGTTCGTCATAGCCCGTCACCTGCGCCACGGCATCCCGCCAGCGGGCGTCGCGCCGCAATGACGCCCGGCTCACTTCTCCCCGCCCGTGCAGACGTGCCAGGCGCAGGCAGGTCACGGGCTTGCGCCAGTCTCCAAGCCCGTCGAGCACCGTTTCGGCATGCCCGCGTTCCTGACAGGCCAGCACCATGTCGCAGCCCGCGGCCAGCGCCGCCCGGGCCCGCGCCGGCATGTCTCCGGCCCCGGCGGCCGCGGCCATGGCCAGATCGTCGCTGAACACCACGCCCTCAAACGCCAGGCGCCGCCGCAATATCCCCTCCACCCAGAAAGGAGAAAAACTCGCAACGGCTTCATGGGCCTGCGGATAGCGCACATGCGCCGTCATCACCGCCTCCATGCCATGGTGGATCATGCGTTCGAAGGGCAGTACGTCTTCCAGCAGCAGATCCTCCACGCCCCGGCCGTCCACGGGCAGGGTCAGATGGGAATCCTCGCGCACCCCGCCGTGGCCGGGAAAGTGCTTGCCCGTCGCCGCCATGCCGGCCTCGTGCATGCCCCGCATGTACTGGTGGGCGAGTTCCGCCACCACCTCGGGATCGCGGTGAAAGGCCCGCTCGCCGATCACGGCACACTGCCCCCGGTCCAGGTCCAGAACAGGCGCGAAACTCAGGTCCACGCCCACGCTCCGCAGTTCCACCGCCATGAGCCAGCCCGTGACACGGGCGAGAGCCAGGGCGCGGCGCGGCTCCCCCTCGTACAGGCGGCCCAGCAGGGCCACCGCGGGCAGGGGCGTGAAACCCTGCTGAAAGCGCTGCACCCGTCCACCTTCGTGATCCACTGCGATGATCAGACGCGGCTCGCGCAGGCCATGAATCTCCGCGCACAGCCCCTCCAACTGCTCCGGTGACGCGTAGTTGCGGCTGAACAGCAGCACCCCCCCGACCAGGGGATGAACCAGCATCTCCCGTTCCTCCGCCGAAAGGGCCGGGCCCTCCAGGCCCATCATCACCGGGCCCAGGGACATCCCCCGCTCCCCCACGGCACAGCCCTGGCTGGGGCAATATACGCCGGACAAGGTATCATGCGCTGTCCCTCCGCCCCGTCACTCATCATCCATTACCAACACCCCGTTCATGACTGCCGGACATCCAGCCGGTCCCGCAGACGGTCGCCCAACATGTTAACCGCCAGCACCACCAGCAACAAAGCAATGCCCGGCGCCAGCACCATGTGGGGCGTCACCAGCATGTAGCGGCTGCCTTCACGGATCATGCTGCCCCAGGAAGGCTCGGGCGGCTGGATACCCAGGCCAAGAAAGGAAAGACCCGCCTCGGCGATGACGATGCCGGCCACTGCGAAGGTGGCCTCCACGATGAGGGGCGCGGCCATCAGCGGCAGGAGGTGGCGCCACACGATGCGCCCCGGCCCGGCTCCCAGGCTTACCGCCGCGGCAACATGATCGCGCTGTTTCAAGGTCAGTACCTGGGCCCGTGCCAGGCGGGCGAAGCCCACCCAGCCCACGAGGCTCAGGGCGATGACGACGTTGTCAAGGCCAGGCCCCATGAGCCCCGCCAGGGCGATGGCCAGCAGGATGCCCGGGAAAGCCAGGAAGATGTCGATGACACGCACGAGGAGGTGATCCAGCCAGCCGCCGGCATAGGCACTCACGGCGCCGATGAAAGTCCCTGCCGCAAGAGAGATCCCCACCACCAGCACAGCCACCCACAGGGAATAGCGGGCCCCCACCACCAGCCGGTCCCAGATGGGCCGCCCCAGGTCGTCATGGCCCAGCCAGGCCGTGGCATCCGGAGGATCGAGTATACGAGCAAGATCGATACGGTAGGGTTCGAAAGGCAGCCATGCACCCGCAGCGGCAAGCAACACCCAGCAGGCCAGTACGAAAAGAGCGAATTTCAGACGCACTGCTTTATCACTGCCTCATTGCCCCAAGCGGATACGCGGATCCAGCCACGCATAGCACAGATCAGTCAGGGTGTTCACCAGCACGTAGGCCAGGCTGATGAGCAGCACGCAGGCCTGCACCACGGGATAGTCGCGGCGCTGAATGGACTCGATCACCAGCTGGCCGATGCCGGGCCAGGAAAAGACGATCTCGGTGATCACCGCACCCGCCAGCAGCGCGCCCAGCTGCAGGCCCAGCAGGGTGATCACCGGCAGCATGGCATTGCGCAGGGCATGTCGCCGCACCACCTGCCCCCAGGACAGTCCCTTGGCACGGGCAGTCCGGATGTAGTCCTCGTTGAGCACCTCCAGCAAGGTGGCGCGGATCATGCGCGAGAGGATCGCGGCCATGGCCGTGCCCAGGGTCAGGGCCGGCAATACCAGGGATGCCGGCCCCTCGCGGCCGCTCACCGGCAGCCAGCCCAGCCACAGGGAAAAAACCAGGATCAGCAACGGCCCCATCCAGAAGTTGGGAATGGAGACGCCCAGCATGGCAAAGGCCATGGCGCCGCCGTCCCAGGGCGTGTCCTTGCGCAGGGCGGCGATGATACCCAAAGGCAGGGCGATGAGCACGGCCACCACCAGGCCCGCCAGGGCCAGCTCCAGGGTGGCGGGAATGCGCTCCAGAAGGATTTCACCAATGGGACGGCGCGAATGCAGGGACACGCCCAGGTCTCCCTGCAGAAGACCCTGGAGATAATGCCCCAGCTGGACGTGCACGGGCAGGTCCAGTCCCAGGGCACGGCGCAGGGCCTCGCGATCCGCCGGCTGGCTGCCCTCTCCCAGCATCACCTCTACCGGATCGCCGGGCACGAGATGAATGAGGAAGAAAACCAGCACCGAGACACCCAGTATCACGACCAGGGCGCTGGCCAGGCGGGAGACGAGAAAGCGCATCATGCCCCGCCGGCCCCCTGCTCATTCATGGATGTACACCCGGGTTCCCACCCGGACCTGCTCGAACAGGGCGATGACGTCGTCGTTGCGCATGCGGATGCAGCCATGGGAACCGGGCACGCCCAGGGGGATCTCGTCGGGGCAACCGTGGATATAGATGTAACGGCGCAGGGTGTCCACCCGCCCGCCCCGGTTGCGGCCGCGCTCCAGGCCGCCCAGCCACAGGATGCGGGTCAGGATCCAGTCCCGCGCCCCGTGGCGCGCGGCCAGGTCGGGGGTATAGATCTCCCCCGTGGGACGCCGGCCCACGAACACGGTATTGGGCGGGCAACCGTCGCCGATGCGCGCGCGGATCGCGTGCCAGCCCCGCGGCGTGCAGCCACTGTCGCGCAGCTCGCCCGCCCCCCCCGCCGCGGTGGAAACCGCGGCAGACAGCAAGATCCTGCCCTCCTGCTCCAGGCGCAGGTGCTGCCTGCCCAGGTCCACGATCACCACGGCCTGCTGTTGCGCTGTCGAATCCATGGAGCAATATTAGGCCAAATGCACCCGATGAAAACAGCGCTCCCCCCGATTCATTCCCGATTCATGCCTGTCATTCCCCGCGCCTCACCACCCCTGCCAGGCCGTCATAATTGCCGTCCCGCGCCAGACGATAACCCTCGATGCCGCGCCGCGCGGCAAAGACATGGTCCTCGTACCACAATGGCACATAGGGCAGTTCGTCCAGCAGGCGCGCCTGGAGCCGGCGGTAGTAGCGGGCCTGGCCCGCCAGATCCGGCGCCGTCTCTGCGGCCTCGATGAGCCGGTCGGTCTCGGCATCGGCATAGCGCCCGCGGTTGGCCCCTGCCGGCGGCACGGCGCTGCTGTGAAAGACATAGCGATAGATGTCGGGCATCTTGATACCCACCCACATGAGGCTGTACATCTGGAAGCGTCCCGCCTTGATATCGCCGTAGAAGGTACCCCAGTCGTAGCTCTTCAGGTCCACGGCAATGCCCACCTCGGCAAGCTGCTGCTGGATGATGGTGGCCAGGCGCAGGCGAAAGGGATCGCTGGAGGTCTTGTATGTCAGGCGCAGGGGATTCGCCTCACCGTAACCCGCCTCGCGCAGGAGGACCCGGGCCTGTGCCGGGTCATGGGGAAGGGGCTGCAGGTCCGGATCGCTGGCCCAGTGTTCCGGCGGCAGCAGTCCCACCGCGGGGCGCGCGGCACCGCCCAGCACGTGACGGATGATGGCATCCCTGTCCACGGCAAGGGCCACGGCCCGGCGCACCGGGAGACGGCCGGCATGGGGGTCGGTGAGGTTGAAGCCCAGATAGGCGAAATTGGAGCCGGGCGCCGTACGCACGACGATGTCCTCGCGCGCCCTGAGCAGGCGCACCAGTTCCGGCGGCAGATCGTTCTGCACCATGTCCACCTCGCCGCGCAACAGCTTGAGCACCCGTACCGTGGGATCGCGCACGGCGATGAACTCCAGCAGCTGCCCATCCCGGCGGCGCCGCAGACGCAGGCGGTTCTCGGCCGGCCAGGCCACGAACTCGAAGGGCCCGCTGCCCACCGGTGCCCGGTTGAAGGGATGATCCGAAGTGATGAGGCGGGCAGGCAGAATGCCGAGCCCCAGCCGACCGGGGAACAAGGGGTCGGCCTTTTCCAGATGAAAATCCACCGTGCGGTCGTCCACCACCTCGATGGAGACGATGCCCGCCAGGGCCAGGCGATGCGGCGAGGCATGCGCCGGATCCAGGACATGACGATAGGTCGCCGCCACGTCCCGGGCGGTGAGCAGGGTACCGTCGCTGAAACGGGCATCGTCCCGAAGACGGAAACGGTAATGCCGCGCGTCGAGGCGCTCCCAGCGCGCGAGGCCTGGCACCGGCAGATCGTCCTGGTCGAATTCCACCAGACGCTGGTAGAGCAGACGGTTGATGCGCGATGACGTGGCATCCGTGGCGAAACGCGGATCCAGGGTCACCGGCATGGACACCAGGGCAAAACGCAGGATATCCGGCGACGGGGGACGAACACCGCACGCCGTCAACGACACGAACGTGAGCAGGAGAACGACGAGCGGCAGCAGGGAAACGGCGGCACCTCGCGGCCCCGCAGCGGGCACAGCGGTGCTCAGCGCTGCCATTCAGTATAGGGGTGATGGGCCAGACAGACGTTGTAGTAGCGGGGATCGTCCGAAACCTCCTCGCCCGCCCAGGGCGGCAATTCGAAGGCCTCGTCCGCCGACTGCAGCTCGATCTCGGCCACCACCAGTCCGGCGTTGGCCCCCTCGAACACGTCGATCTCCCACCGGTGACCCGCGTAGTCCACGAAATGGCGGGTCTTCTCGATGAGCAGGCCGATGGAGAAGCGGTCCAGCATCTCCTCGGCATCCGGCAAGGGGATGGGATATTCGTATTCGCTGCGCTGGATGCCCAGGGTGGCGCTCTTGATATTGAGAAAGGCACGTTCCCCGTCGATGCGCACCCGGATGGAACAGGGACCACCCTCGGTGAGATATCCCTGGCGGTAATGCGAGGACCTGGCCACTTGCGCACGCCAGCCGTCGTTTTTCACCAGGAACTTGCGTTCGATCTCGCTGGCCATGCTCAGCCCTGCCCTGCGTCATTCTCGTCGGCCCCTTGGGCGCGCCAGGCCGCGGCAAAGGCCTCGAGATGGGGCCTGCCCGAGGATTCCAGGAGTTCGCGCAACTGCCGGCAGCGGGTTTCGTATTCGGCCGCCAGCAGGTGCCCGCGAATGAGTTCGAAGCGCAGATACACCAGATAGGTGTTGAGCACGTCGGTCTCGCAATAGTCCCGGATACCGCCGATGTCGCCCGCGAGATAACGTTCCCACACATCGGCGCCGCTCAGCCCCATCTTGCCGGGCAGGCCCAGCATCACGGCCACCTCGTCGAGGCGCGCGGCGGCGCGGGGCTGATAGGCCGCCAGCACGTCCATGAGATCGGTATGCCGGTCGTGATAGCGGCTGATGTAATTGTTCCAGCGGAAATCCCGGTCTTCATCGCCGGTCTCCCAGTAGCGGGGCGCGGCGATACCGTGCAGCAAGGCCCGATAGTGCAGCACCGGCAGGTCGAAACCGCTGCCGTTCCAGGACACCAGGACCGGCGTGAAGCGCTCGATGCCGTCGAAGAAGCGGCGGATGATCTCCGCCTCGTCGGCATCCGTCTCGCCCAGGGACCAGACCTTGACCTGCTGGGCCGTGGCCAGCACCGCCGAGATGGCCACCACCCGGTGCAGATGGAGGGGGAGAAACTCGCTCTCGCCGGTAACCTGGCGGCGTTTGTGAAACATCACGTTGGCCACCTCCCGGTCGTCGAGTCCCTCCAGATCGTAGAGACGGCGCCCCGTAGCCACATCCGGCACGGTCTCGATATCGAACACGAGCACCGTCATGCGCGTTCAGGCACCAAAGACGGGCGTGGAGAGATAACGGTCGCCGCGGTCGCAGGCGATGGTGACAATGGTGGCACCGCTGAGTTCGCGGCTCAGGCGCAGCGCCGCGGCGGCGGCGCCGCCGGAGGAAATGCCGACGAAGATCCCCTCCCGGGCGGCCAGGGCCCGCGTGGTCTCCTCCGCCTCATCCTGGGTCACGTCCATGATGCGGTCCACCCGTGCGGGATCGTAGATGCGGGGCAGATAGGCCGCCGGCCAGCGCCGGATGCCGGGAATGCAGGCCCCTTCCCGGGGCTGGACACCGATGATCTGGATCTCCGGATTCTGCTCCTTCAGGTAGCGCGAGACCCCCATGATGGTCCCCGTGGTCCCCATGGCGCTGACGAAATGGGTGATCCTGCCGGCGGTATCGCGCCAGATCTCGGGTCCCGTGCCCTCGTAGTGGGCCCGGGGATTGTCGGGATTGGAAAACTGGTCCAGCATCACCCCCTCCCCCGCCGTCACCATCCGGCGCGCCCGGTCGATGGCCGCCTCCATGCTGCCCTCTGCCGGCGTCAGGATGATCTCCGCCCCGTAGGCACGCATGATGGCGCGGCGCTCCACGCTCATGTTCTCGGGCATGATCAGGATCATGCGGTAACCCCGGATGGCCGCGGCCATGGCCAGGGCGATGCCCGTGTTGCCGCTGGTGGGCTCGATGAGGGTGTCGCCGGGACGGATATCGCCCCGTTCCTCGGCGCGCCGGATCATGCTCATGGCAGGCCGGTCCTTGACCGAGCCGGCGGGATTGTTGCCCTCCAGTTTCACCAGCACGACGTTGTCCGTTTCCCCGGGCAGGCGTTGCAGGCGCACGAGGGGGGTGTTGCCGACGAAGGCCTCGACAGTGGGATAGCTCGAGCTCATGGCCGCAATGATGAAGGACTCCCCTGGGCATTTCAACCGACCCGCCCTTCCCCCCGCCCTTGCCCCACGCAAGCTTCTCTCACCCCCTTTTCCGCCCTCGCTCTGCAAGTGCCCGGCCTTGCCTGCAGAAACCTCAAGACATCCGCAGAAGGAACCGATAACAGGACATCGCAGACGGATGGCCGCACCCGGCGCCTCCTGCAAGCCGGGCCCGCATATGAAGCCGGCAAATAAAATTGTGCACGGTATTTGCATCCTTTCGCCTGTCCGGCGCGACACGCCACGGATCCGTCACCATCTGAGGAGAAAAAACATGTTGTCTGAAAAGCCATCCCAAACCACACAGGAAGCCCCGCAGGAACGAGGCCCGATGGAGAAGCGGAAGAATGCGCGCAGCGGGCTTGCCATGGAGAACCAGGCCAACCAGTTCACACTCCTGCGCAATGAGGAAAGCTTCGACATCAGCAGGGTCCGGGACGTCTCCATCTCGGGCATCGGCCTGGAAAGCCCCCATCCTTTCAGGGAGGGCGAGCAGGTGGCGCTCGCTTACGAGGACGGGGATTTCCGGCTCAACATCAACGGCAGGATCATGTGGTGCAAGGCCGAAAACGACCAACGCTATGCCATGGGCATCGAGTTCGACCACGGCAACCGCCAGGACAATGCCCTGTTTTTCCTCGCCATCCGCAAATACCTGGACGAGTTCGACGGCACCTACATCGATGCCTGACATCGAAAGCTGAGCCCGCCTTCGTGCCGGGGGCGGGGCGCCTGCGCCCCCGCTCCCGGCGAAACACTCCCCCGCCGCGAAGCGCTTTCCAGGGCATCTCATCCCGCCTCATCTCTGAAAGGCTTTTCCATCACCAGATCCGGTTCGCCGCAATGGCGCAGCAGCCATGCACGCGCGGCATCGCGCAGGCTCACGGCGGCCGCCCAGGGATCCCGTTGCGCCAGCTCCCGGTCCACGGACAGGGGCTCCCCAACGATGACGCGAATGCGCCCGTGGGCCGGCAGCCAGGTATCCGCCCGCAGGATGGAACGGGTGCCCCGCAGGGCCACGGGCACCACGGGCACGCCTCCTGACACGGCGGCGCTGAACGCCCCCATGTAGAACGGCAACAGGCCCGGCTTGCGGGTGAAGGTCCCCTCCGGGAAGAAGAACAGGCTGCGTCCCTCTGCTGCGGCCCGGTTCATGGCGCGGGCATCCTCGACACCGCGGCGCACGTCGAAACGCTCCACGAACTCGGTGCCGATACGTCGCAGAAAACGACCCGCGAAGAACTGCCGGGACAATTCGGCCTTGGCGATGAAACTGACCTCGCGCGGCAGCGCGGCGATCACCGCTGGACCGTCCAGGTAGCTGGCATGGTTGGCCACGTAGATGCAGGGCTCGCCGGCGGGTGGCAGGTGTTCCAGGCCCTCCACGCTCAAGGGCGTTGCCGTCAGGCGCGCCAGCAGCCGCGCGCTGCGGCGCATGGCCTGCCAGCGCCAGGCCGGTCGCGGCAGGATCAGTACCAGCAGCCACGTCCACGGTGCGATGAGCCAGAACAGGCTGCGGGCATAGATCCCGTAGCCCACGTCCCGCGCAAGACGCCACGCCCTGCGCAACTGGGGCAGAAAACCACTGGCCAGCAGCCGCGCCACCTGCCACCACACGGCACGGCGGCCCTGGACCAGACGCCCTGCCTCGTAGAGCTGGCGACAGGCATCGCGCCTGATCTTGCCGCTGGAGGTCTTGAGCAGGGTGTCCGGCGGTGCCAGCAGGACATCGTCCGGCGGCGCGCCCACCAGGTCGGTGACCACGGCATTGATGCGGCGGCGCAGTGCCGCCTGCACGGAGGCATCGCGCTCCCGGGTCTCGGCGACGATGACGAGCCGTTCCGTTCCCGTCGCGGCATCCTTGCTGCCAAAGGCCGCCACCCGCCCGGCGCGGATCCCGGGGAGCTCGCCGACGGCCTCTTCCAGTTCGTGGGGATAGAGATTGCGCCCGGCGCGGATGATGATGTCCTTCGCCCGCCCGGTCAGATAGACCTCGCCTTCAGCGATGTAGGCCATGTCGCCGGAATCCAGCCAGCCATCCTGGAAGAGGCGGCGGGTCGCCTCCGGGTTACGATAGTAACCCCGGGTGGCGGAAGGGCCGCGAAACTGCAAATGACCTTCCCGACGCTCCGGCAGTTCGCGGCCCGTGCGATCTGCGATGCGGATCTGGTGATGGGGCAGCGGCCGGCCACAGGAGACGAAACGCAATGCCGTCTCGTCTTCGGCGGCCGCGGGCACGGCATGGCCGTCACGCATGAAGGGCTCACGCTGGATCCGGTCGATGAGGGGTCCCCTGCCCAGGGGCGGAAAAGCCAGGCCCACGGTGCTCTCCGCCAGCCCATAGACCGGCGTCATGGCCTCGCGACGAAACCCCCAGGCTGCGAAGCGCTCGCAGAAACGCTCCAGGGTCTGGGGACTGACGCTTTCCGCGCCGTTGAAGGCCGCGCGCCAGCCGCCCAGCTCCAGGCCTTCCAGATCGGCGTCGTCGATGCGGCGCAGGCACAGCTCGTAACCGAAATTGGGGGCTGCGGACAGCGTTCCCCCGTAACGGTGTATGGCCCACAACCAGCGCTGGGGACGGCTTAAAAAACTCAACGGCGACATGACCACGAATCCCGCCCCGTAATAGAGGCTGCCGAGCCAGGCTCCGATCAGTCCCATGTCGTGATAGAGCGGCAGCCAGCTGACGAATACATCGTCGCCGTGCGCACCGACACATTCCCCCATGGCGCGAATATTGGCCAGCAGGTTGTCGTGGCTCAGCACCACGCCCTTGGGGTTGCCGGTGCTGCCCGAGGTGTACTGGATGAAGGCCGTATCGCTCCCCCGGCGTCTGACGGGCACATAGTCGTCGGGCGCCTGCAGCTCCGCCACGGTGACGATATGGCGCAGGGATTCCACCTGTGCCTTCATGAGCCGGGCAATGCCCCGGCCCGCCGGTACCGTGATCATGACCCTGGCCCGGCAGTTGGCCACGATGCGGCTGTGACGACGCATGTGATCCTCTATCTGACCGGGGCGGGCCGGCGGATAGATGGGCACGGGGACGGCGCCGCCGAGCAGAACCCCGAAAAAGGCGAAAAAATAATCCCGGTCGCTGCCCAGCATCAGCACCACGGCCTCGCCGGGACGCACGCCCAGCGCCTGCAGGCCGCCCGCAACGCCCCTGGCAGCCTGCAGCAACTCGCCATAGCCAAGCTGCTCCCCCCCGTCGCCGTCACTGTAGAACCGGATATGGGTGCGTTCAGGACAGCGCTCGCTGTGGAAGGCAAGTACCTCCATGAGGGTGGCCGCGTTGTCGGGGACAGGGGTGTGTGCTGCCTGCGATGCGGTGGACGCCGGCGGCATGGCCGTCCCGTCATCTTTCCGGCTGTCCTCATGAGGCGGGGAAGAAAGCGTGACCGCCTGCGAAGCACCGGCCAGCACACGCAGCAGGTCGCGGGGGGTCTCCACTTCTGCATAGGCCTGCTCGGGCAAGGCGACATGGAAATGCTTCTCGATACGGGCGATGAGTTCGACCCGGGCCAGGCTGTCCAGACCCAGATCCCGGGCCAGGTCGCTGTCCAGCGTCACCTGGGGCGGGGTACGCCGATGAGGATGAAATTCGGCCGTCAGGGCCTGGATGAGCTGCAACAGCCGTTGGGCGTCGGGATCTTCATCCCGGGAAAATGCATCTTGGTGTCCAAGCGGCCGTCCCATTTCCACACCTGTCCTATGCCCATTACGCTATCGTGCGGGAGGACGGGGGACGTGTCAATGGAGGGGGAAGGGGGAAGGGGAAAGGTGGAGGGGATTGCGGGTGCTCGCGCCTCCTGCCGGGACAGGCGCAGGCGCGCCGTCCCGGCGCGCTGGGCAAGGACTCAGTCGCCGACTTCCTTCATGCTGAGGCGGATGCGCCCCTGCTTGTCGATCTCCAGGACCTTGACCTTGACGATATCCCCCTCGGAGAGCTTGTCACTGACGTTTTCCACCCGTTCCTCGGATATCTGCGAGATGTGCACCAGGCCGTCCCTGCCGGGCAGGATGGTGACGAAGGCCCCGAAATCCATGAGCTTGGCCACCCTCCCCTCGTAGACCGATCCCACTTCCACGTCGGCGGTAAGCTGCTTGATGCGCCGGATGGCCTCCTGGCTGGCATGGTTGTCCACGGAAGCGATCTTGATGGTGCCGTCGTCGGCGATGTCGATGCTGGCGCCGGTCTCCTCGGTGAGGGCGCGAATGGTGGCGCCCCCCTTGCCGATGACATCCCGGATCTTCTCGGGGTTGATCTTGATGGTGACAATCCGGGGCGCATGTTCCGAGATCTCGCTGCGCGGCTCGGCGATCACGGCATTCATCTTCTCCAGGATGTGCATGCGTCCCTCGTGGGCCTGCTCCAGGGCCTGGGCCATGATGTCGCGGGTGATCCCGTCGATCTTGATATCCATCTGCAGGGCGGTCACGCCCCTGGCGGTACCGGCCACCTTGAAATCCATGTCGCCCAGATGGTCCTCGTCGCCCAGGATATCGGACAGGACGGCACTGCGCTCCCCTTCCTTGATGAGGCCCATGGCGATACCCGCCACCGGCGCGGTGATGGGCACACCGGCATCCATCAGGGACAGGCTGGCACCGCAGACCGTGGCCATGGAACTGGACCCATTGGATTCGGTGATCTCGGATACCACGCGGATCACATAGGGAAACTCGTCGAGATCGGGCAGCACCGCGGCGATGCCGCGCTTGGCCAGGCGGCCATGACCGATCTCGCGCCGCTTGGGGCTGCCCACGAAACCCGTCTCGCCCACGCAATAGGGGGGGAAATTGTAATGCAGCATGAAGGGTTCCTTGCGCTCCCCTTCGATGGCGTCGATGATCTGGGCGTCACGTCCCGTCCCCAGGGTGGTGGCCACCAGGGCCTGGGTCTCGCCCCGCGTGAACAGTGCCGAACCATGGGCCCGCGGCAGCACGCCGACACGGATATCGATGGGCCTGACGGTACGATTGTCACGACCGTCGATACGCGGTTCACCTGCCAGCACCCGCTCGCGCACGATCTTCTTTTCCAGTTTCTCCAGGACCTCCCGGATCTCGTCGGCACTCCAGCGCGGCGTCTCACCGCCACCGAGCTCTTCCATGACGGCGGCGCGTATCTCCGCAAGGCGTCCCTGGCGGGCCTGTTTCTCCCGGATCTGGTAAGCCTCTGCAATGGCTGCCTTGCCCGCCTCCGCGACGGCCGCGGCGAGCGATTCATCTTCCTGTGGCGGCTGCCAGTCCCAGCGCGGCTTGCCCGCCTCCCGGGCCAGCTCGTTGATGGCCTCGATCACCACCTGCTGCTGCTCATGGCCGAACAGCACGGCATCCAGCATCACTTCCTCCGGCAGCTCCCTGGCCTCCGATTCCACCATCAGCACGGCGTTGGCCGTACCCGCCACCACCAGGTCGAGCTGCGAATTCTCCAGCTGGCTGAGCGTGGGGTTGAGGAGATAACGTCCGTCCTGGTACCCCACCCGGGCGGCGCCGATGGGACCGTTGAAAGGGATCCCCGAGATGGCCAGTGCCGCGGAGGCCCCGATGATGGCCGGAATGTCGGGATCGATCTCCCGGTTCAGGGAAACGACGGTGGCAATGATCTGGACTTCGTTGGTGAAACCCTTGGGAAACAGCGGGCGGAGGGGGCGGTCGATAAGGCGTGAGGTCAGTGTCTCTTTTTCCGACGGCCGGCCTTCCCGCTTGAAAAAGCCGCCGGGAATCTTGCCGGCGGAATAGGTACGCTCCTGGTAATTGACCGTCAACGGGAAGAAATCGCGTCCCGCTTCGACCTCCTTCTGGCCGACGACGGTCACCAGGACAACCGTGTCGTCCATGCTGACCATCACCGCGCCGGTGGCCTGGCGCGCGATCTCTCCGGTTTCCAGGGTGACAGTATGATCGCCGTACTGAAATACCTTTTTGATGGGAGTCACAGTGAATTCCTTGAAATGGTGGCTGATGAACAAGCGCCTGAACAGGTACCGGTGGCACAGGCCAGACCGATCAACAGTATGGCCATGGCGGAAACGCGGCAGGCAAGACTATTTGCGCAAGCCGAGGCGCGCGATCAGTTCCTGATAGCGTGCCGGATCCTGCTTGCGAAGATAACTGAGAAGCTTCCTGCGGTTGCTGACCATTTTCAGCAGTCCCTGGCGCGAGTGGTAATCATGCTTGTGTTCCTTGAAGTGCTGGGAAAGCTGCTCGATGCGTGCCGACAGCAGCGCCACCTGCACCTCGGGGGACCCGGTATCACCGGGGAATCGCTGATACTGCTTGACCACTTCTGCCTTGGCCTGGGGATCTAATGCCATGATTGTTACCTGCCTGCCTTCTGTCGTTACGTCTGTCGTTGATCGGATCCTGAAAAATGAGCGCATATTTTATCCGCTAAAACTCTTTCCATACAAGCAAATATTTCGCCGCCCCGCCACCGCACGAAAGATCACCGGAGATCAGCGGCCTCATCCGCTCAACAGGCGTTTCGGTGCCACCCGGCCGTCGTCCAGGATACGCCCCACCCCCAGAAAATGCCGGTCCTCCCCGGCGCCGGCATAGATGCGGACAAAACCCTGGGTCGGCGCATGGGGCACGAAGACGGGCTGACCCTGCTGCAGAAAGTAGGCCACCTCGGCGGACAGGCGCACGTCCGGCCAGTGCCGCAGGGCACTCTCGATGGACAGCAGATAACGATCCGCCGCCGCAGGACCTTCCTCCTCCACGGTACGTTCCAGCACTGCAAGGCTCACCATCTCACTGCTGTCGAACCCGCCCACCCCGGTGCGGCGCAAGGCCGCGACATGGCCGCCGCAGCCCAGTTCGGTGCCGATGTCCTCGGCGAGGGTGCGGATGTAGGTCCCCTTGGAGCAATGCACGCGAACCGAGAGGCTCTCGTCCTCCATGCCCCGCAGGGTCAGTTCATGAATCCGCACCTGGCGCGGTTCGCGTTCCACCACGATGCCCCGGTGGGCCAGCTTGTAGAGGGGCTGGCCGTTGCGCTTGATGGCGGAATGCATGGGAGGCACCTGCTCGATGGCACCGCGAAAACAGGCCAGGGCCGCCTCCACTTTGTCCATCGTGAGCCTGGGCACGGGACGGGTTGCCAGGACCTCGCCTTCGGCATCCCCGGTGGTGGTGCTCACACCGAGGCGTATCCGCACCTCGTAGGTCTTGTCCGCCTCCAGCAGGAAACCGGAGATCTTGGTGGCCTCGCCGAGGCAGATGGGCAGCATGCCCGTGGCAAGGGGATCAAGACTGCCGGTATGCCCCGCCTTGCGGGCCCGCAGGAGCTGCTTGACGGTCTGCAGGGCGGCATTGGAAGTGATCCCGGCCGGCTTGTCCAGCAGCAGGATGCCGTTCACCGCCCTGCCGGCACGACTGTGGCGTCGATGATGTTTCATGGTCGGTATCAGGCGTTTTTGCTTCGTTGGTCTTCGTGCAGCGCCTTCTCGATCAAGGCATTCAAGTCGGCACCCCGGCTGATGGAACGGTCGTAGAAGAACCGCAGGCGGGGAATGGTGCGCAGGACGACACGCCGCCCCAGCTCGCGACGCAGGAAACCCGCCGCGCGATTGAGCAGCGCCACCGTCTCTGCCGCTCTGCCCTCGTCGTCCGCCTCGTCATCCAGGACCGTGATGTAGACCCTGGCATGGGCGAGGTCGGAAGAAACCTCCACATCGGCGACGGTCACCATGCCCCCCAGGCGCGGATCCTTGACTTCCTGCTGGATCAGGACGGCAAGTTCGCGGCGGAGCTGCTCGGAGACACGAACGGTACGGCTGAATTCCCTGGGCATGGCATGAATGAAAGAATGATCAGAAGACACGAGGCCAGCCGCAGCCCGCCTTACAGGCTACGCTTGACCTCGACCCGCTCGTAGACCTCGATCTGGTCACCCACTTTCACGTCATTGTAATTACGCACGCCGATGCCGCACTCGGTGCCGGCCTTGACTTCGTTGACGTCGTCCTTGAAGCGGCGCAGGGATTCCAGCTCGCCCTCGTAAATCACCACGTTGTCCCGCAATACGCGGATGGGGTTGTGGCGCTTCACCACGCCCTCCACCACCAGGCAACCGGCAATGGTGCCGAACTTGGGCGAGGTAAAGGTCTCGCGCACCTCGGCCAGGCCGATGATCTCTTCCTTGATCTCCGGCGCCAGCATGCCCGACAGGGCCTTCTTGACGTCGTCGATGACATCGTAGATCACGCTGTAGTAGTTCAGCTCGACATCGGATTCCTCGGCCGTGCGCCGCGCCACGCTGTCGGCGCGGACGTTGAAACCGATGACGATGGCATTGGAAGCCAGGGCCAGATTGATATCGGACTCCGTGATTCCGCCCACGCCGCTGGCGATGATCTTCACCTTGACCTCGTCCGTGGACAGCTTGGTAAGGGCCTCGCGCAGGGCCTCTACCGACCCCTGGACATCGGCCTTGAGCAGGATGTTCAGGGTATTGACCTTGTCCTTGTCCATCTGGGAGAAAATCTCCTCCAGCTTGGCGGCCTTCTTGCTGGCAAGCTGGATGTCCCGGTACTTCCCCTGCCGGAACAGCGCCACTTCGCGGGCCTTGCGCTCATCGGGCACCACCACCATGTCGTCACCCGCATTGGGCGTGCCGGAAAGACCCAGCACCACCACCGGAATGGAAGGGCCGGCCTCCTCCACAGGCCTGCCGTTTTCATCGAACATGGCACGTACCCGCCCGTACTCCTTGCCGGAGAGAATGATGTCTCCCTTGCGCAGGGTACCGGCCTGCACCAGCACCGTGGCCACCGGGCCGCGTCCCTTGTCGAGGCTGGACTCGATCACCGTGCCCCGCGCGGGGCCTTCGCGCACGGCACGAAGTTCCATGATTTCCGCCTGGAGCAGAATGGCCTCCAGGATGTCGTCAATGCCCTCACCGGTCTTGGCCGAGACATGAACGAACATGGTATCGCCGCCCCAGTCCTCGGGGATCACTTCATGCTGGGCCAGTTCCTGCTTCACACGGTCCGGGTCTGCCTCCGGCTTGTCGATCTTGTTGACCGCCACGATCATGGGCACGCCGGCGGCCCGGGCATGCTGGATGGCCTCCAGCGTCTGGGGCTTGACGCCATCGTCCGCGGCCACGATGAGCACCACGATATCGGTGATCTCCGCCCCACGGGCCCGCATGGCGGTGAAGGCGGCATGGCCCGGCGTATCGAGGAATGTGATGACCCCCCGGGGCGTCTGCACGTGATAGGCGCCGATATGCTGGGTGATGCCGCCGGCCTCTCCCGCCGCCACCTTGGTGCGGCGGATGTAATCCAGCAGGGAAGTCTTGCCGTGATCCACATGCCCCATGATGGTGACCACGGGCGGACGGGGCTGCTCCTCGCCACCGGCAGCCGCCTCCTGGATCAGCGCCTCTTCGATGGCATTCTCCTGCAGCATCTTGGCCTTGTGGCCCATCTCTTCCACCACGATGGCGGCGGTCTCCTGGTCGAGCACCTGGTTGATGGTCACCATGCTGCCCATCTTCATCATGGTCTTGATCACTTCGGCGGCCTTCACCGACATCTTCTGGGCCAGCTCGGCCACCGTGATGGTCTCGGGAATGGAGACCTCCCGGACGATGGGGGCCGTGGGCTTCTCGAAACCGTGCCTGGCACCGGTGCTGACCTTGACCGCGCCACGGGTCTTCTTCTTGCGCCGGCTGCTGGATACCTCGCTGGCGACATGCAGTTCCTTGCGCCCGTACTTGGTCTTGCGCTCCGGTTTTTCCTTGCTGCGCCGGGGACCTTTTTTCTCTTTCTCGGCCGGGGGCGCGGCAACGGGCTCAGGCGTCTGGGGTTGTGCCTCCTCCACTGTGCCGGCACCCGCCTCGGCATGCTGCGAAACCTGCGCACCTTCCGCCGCGTCTGTCACTGCCTCCGTCTCGGGCGACGCAGAGACTTCCTGTGCCTGTGTCTCAGCCTGCGAGGGGGCGGCCTCCTCCCGGGCCTGCGCCGCTTCGGCAGCGGCCTGCGCGGCCGCCTCGGCCTCGCGGGCCGCCTTTTCCGCAGCCTCGGCGGCGGCAGCCGCCGCCTGCTGTTCCTGTTCGAGACGGGCTGCCTCCTCGGCCATCACGTCTCCGCGCATGGCATAGGTCCGCTTGCGCCTGAATTCCACGTTGATCCGGCGGGACTTGGTCCTGCTCTGCCCGCTGCCGGTGCTCTGGCGCAGCTCGCCGACCGTCTTGCGGCGCAGCGTGATCTTCTTGCCACCGGCGGCGCCTCCCGGTCCCTTGCTGCGACTGGCACGCAGATGGGTGAGCAGTTCCATCTTCTGCTTGTCACTGATGAGCTGGTTCTCATCGGTGACGGGCACGCCGGCCTCTCCCAGCTGCACCAGGAGGTGCTCCACCGGGATTCCCACCACGTCAGCGAGCTGTTTTACCGTGACTTCTGCCATGATCCTCGAATCTTGTCCTTTCAGCCTTGCTGTTCCTCGGCAAACCAGGGGGCGCGTGCCGTCATGATCAGCCGGCTGGCCCGTTCCTCATCCATGCCTTCGACCTCCAGCAGTTCATCCACCGACTGCTCCGCCAGGTCCTCCTGGGTGAAAATGCCCTTCTCCGCCAACTTGTAGGCCAGTTCCTCGTCCATGCCTTCCAGGGCCAGCAGATCCTCGGCAGGCTGGCGGCCGCCGAGGGCCTCTTCCCGCGCGATGGCCTGGGTCAGCAGCACGTCCCGGGCGCGATCCCGAAGCTCCTGCACGATCTCCTCGTCGAACTCCTCGATGGCGAGGAGTTCCTGGGCCGGCACATAGGCGATCTCTTCGATACTCGAAAAGCCTTCCTGGACGAATATTGTGGCGATATCCTCATCCACATCAAGCTGCTTCATGAACATCTGCTTGAGGGCCTCGGCCTCGGCCTCGCTCTTCTCCTCGGCCTCGGCCTCGGTCATGATGTTGAGTTCCCAGCCGGTGAGCTGGCTGGCAAGGCGCACGTTCTGGCCGTTCCGCCCGATGGCCTGGGAGAGATGCTCCTCCGCCACCGCCAGGTCCATGCTGTGTTTCTCCTCGTCCACCACCATGGATTCCAGTTCAGCCGGGGACATGGCGTTGATCACGAACTGGGCCGGATTCTCATCCCAGAGAATGATGTCGACGCGCTCGCCGGCGAGCTCGTTGGATACGCTCTGCACGCGCGAACCCCGCATGCCCACGCAGGCACCCACCGGATCGATGCGCGGATCGTTGGTCTTGACCGCGATCTTGGCCCGCGAGCCCGGATCGCGGGCGGCGCTGACGATCTCGATCAACCCCTCGCCCACCTCCGGGACTTCCAGTTTGAACAGCTCCACCAGCAGTTCGGGCGCCGTGCGGCTGACGAACAGCTGGGGACCCCGGCTCTCCGAACTGACCTTCTTCAGATACCCCCGCAGGCGGTCGCCGGGACGCACGGCCTCGCGGGGAATGAGATCCTCGCGCAGAATGATGGCCTCGGCGTTGCCGCCCAGGTCAAGTATCACATTGCCCCGGTCGAGGCGCTTGACCACGCCGGTGACCAGCTCGCCCACCCGGTCCTTGTACTCGTCCACGACCTTGGCACGCTCCGCCTCCCGGACCTTCTGGATGATGACCTGCTTCGCGGTCTGGGCGGCAATCCTGCCGAAGGCCACGGATTCGATGGGCTCCTCGACATACTCGCCGGGCTGGATGTCCGGATGCTCGCGGCGGGCCTCGCTGAGCAGAATCTGGGCATCGGGATTCTCCAGACCGCCTTCCTCCTCGCCCACCTCGGCATCGTCCACCACCAACCAGCGGCGAAACGCCTTGTAGTCGCCGGTATCGCGGTCGATCTCCACGCGCACGTCGACATCGCCGTCATAGCGCTTCTTGGTCGCCGCCGCCAGCGCCGCTTCCAGGGCGCCGAAGACGATGTCCCTGTCGATGCCGCGTTCATTGGAAACCGCATCGACCACCAACAGAATCTCTTTGCTCATTTACCGCCGCCTCTCGCCTTGTCAATGGTCTCATAATTGTCCATATCAAAATGTGTAGCCCGGATGGAGTGGAACGTAATCCGGGCAGGCGGGTTCTACCGTCTGGCTTCCTGGATTGCGCACTTGCAGCGCTTCATCCAGGCCACCGAATTCATTGACCGCCGCCTCTCGCCTTGACTCCGGATCATGCTTACCCGTCCTCCCCCGCCAGTTGGGGGACCAGACGTGCCCGCTCGATGTCTTCGAGCGGCAAATCCAGCCGCTCGCCATCCACTTCGAGTGTCACCTTGCCTTCATCGAGCCCCTGCAACAGGCCCTTGAAATTACGCCGGCCGTTGACAGGTGTGACAAGGCGCAATTTCACCTGCCGGCCGCAGAAGCGTTGAAAATGCTCCGCCGTGAACAGGGGGCGATCCAGCCCGGGGGAAGAGACTTCCAGGGTATACCGGCCACGAATGGGATCTTCCACGTCCAGCAAGGCACTCACCTGGTGACTCACGACCTCGCAGTCGTCCAGGGTGATGCCCGACGCCTTGTCGATGTAGACCCGCAATATATAGTGGTGACCACTGGGGAAATATTCAATTCCCACCAGTTCGTATCCCAGCATTTCCACCACCGGCTGCAGCAGGCGCTGCAACCGCTCGTCCACCTGTCTCATGGGCGTTTCCTGCGCAACCCTCAGCCGCGACCTCCGTGGCCTCGAAACAAAAAAGTGGGCTCAAGGCCCACCTCCCAAAAACACATTTTCCGGCCTGCCCGGGTGAGCCGCCGCCCTCGCCGGCATCCGGTCCCGGAAACCAAGGCGGACAACGAAAAAAACCCCGCAACGGGGTTTAACATCCTCTGCCTTGCCAGGGACCCGGTCTTTCGGGCAGTGATTATAGGGTCAGGGACAGGGTTTTGCAACAATCGATCAAGCTTGTCAGGCGATCAAGCTTGTCAGGCAGTTGAAAACGTCTCTGGCAAAGGCGAGCCAAGGCGTAAACGTCCCTTCCCGCCTCAAAACATGAAAGAAGGCATGAAGCGGGCATAAAAAAACCCAACGCGGGGAAGCCGGTTGAGTCTCGGAAAAGTGGTAGCGGGGGCAGGATTTGAACCTACGACCTTCGGGTTATGAGCCCGACGAGCTACCAGACTGCTCCACCCCGCACCTGTTCAGACACGCGGATATTACAGAAAGCACAGTGCCATTTCAAGGGCCTGAATGCGGTCCCGTATCCGGTCCGGCATCCAGTCCGATGGCAGGCGGTGAAACGACACTCTCCAGGGTGACGAAGGCGATAGCGTAGTCGGCCTCGTCGGCGAGGCTCAAGTGACTCCGGCTGATGCCGCGCCGGTTGCACAATGTCTCGGCAGTGCCTTCATACTCCAGATAGGGCCGGCCGTAGGCGTCGTGGGACACGCTGATCTGCTGCAGGGTGAGGCCGTTGCGGAAGCCCGTACCCAGCGCCTTTGCGGCGGCCTCCTTCGCGGCAAAACGCTTGGCCAGGAAATGGGCCGGGCGGGCGCAGTCCCTGAATTCCGCCAGTTCCCGCGCACTCAGGATACGCCGGGCAAAACGCTCGCCGTAACGCTCCAGATCGGCCGCCATGCGGGCCACCTGGACGATGTCGGTCCCGATGCCGCAGATCACGGCGCGGCTGCCTCCCTCCCAGCCCGGATCCCTGCCCGGGCAGCCTGGCGGGCCTCCGTCATGAGGCGCTTCATCTCCCGCACCGCCCCGGCCAGGCCGGTAAACAGGGCGCGGGCAATGATGGCATGGCCGATATTGAGTTCCCGCACCGGCCGCAGCGCCGCAATGGCCGCGACGTTGTGATAATGAAGTCCGTGTCCGGCATTGACCTGCAGGCCTGCGGATGCGGCGATGCGCACTGCCTCCCCGATGCGGGCAAGCTCTGCCCTCTGCAGAGCCGGGGTCGCGGCGTCGGCATAATGACCGGTATGGATCTCCACGCAGGGCGCGCCCGTGCGTGCTGCCGCCTCGATCTGGCGGGGATCGGCGTCGATGAACAGGGACACCCGGCTGCCCGCGGCCGCCAGGCGGCTGCAGGCCTCGCGAATCCGGTCTTCCTGGGCAGCCACGTCCAGCCCGCCCTCGGTGGTCAGCTCCTCCCGCCGCTCCGGCACAAGGCAGCAGTCTGCCGGGCGAAAGCGCTCGGCGATGGCGAGCATCTCTTCCGTCACGGCCATTTCCAGGTTCATGCGGGTCTGGAGCATCTCGCACAACAACGCCACGTCGCGTTCCTGAATGTGGCGGCGGTCCTCGCGCAGGTGCAGGGTAATACCGTCGGCCCCTGCCTGTTCGGCCTCCAGGGCCGCCTGAACGGGCTCGGGATAGCGCGTGCCCCGGGCCTGGCGCAGTGTCGCCACGTGGTCGATATTCACGCCCAGCAGGATTTCGTCGTCGCCGGAACCAGCGGGCGAATTCGGGGGATTGCCCGGGACGCGACCCGGTGGACGGCTCGATTCAGTCACAGTTTCTCTCCCTCCCGGTCCGGTTTCTTCCTCTCTTTTCCCATGGCCACCGGCAGCAGGCGGCGGCTGTGCAAGGGGCGGTCACCCAGCAGTTCTCGCAGCGCCTGGCGCAGCAGATACCGGCTCTCCCGCAGGCTGCGCACATCGTCCAGGGTCTCCGCGGCCAGGTCGAGAAGACTGCGGCCCAGAAAAGCGCGCGTTCCGGTCGTCTCCTGAGTCCTCCCCGGGGCTTTGCCCGGCCACGCGGTCGCGCGCCGCAGGCCCTGCTGGGGCACGTAATAATATATCCCCTCCGCATCGATGGCCGCACCCGTGACATCCTGCTCCAGCATGAGCCCGTAGCCCACGGCCTCCAGCAGGCGCTTCTCGAAAATGCGCAATCGACGCTGTACGGCCGCTTCATTTTCCGCCCCATTGCGCGCCCCGCTCCCCATTCCGGCCAGCGCCCGCAAGATCCCGGCATAGAGATGGAAGACCGCTTCACAGGGATCGTTGCGGTGCAGGAAACGGAGCAGCAGCTCGTTGAGATAGAACCCATGGGGCAGCAACGGTGCCGGCAAGACCGCGGCCCCGGGTTGCGCCTCGACGCTCCCCAGGGTGGCCAGCTCACCCCGCCCCTGCCACGAGGCCAGCAGGGGGCGGAAGGGTTCCAGCACACCCCGGTAGCGGGAACGGGGGCGGCGGGCGCCTCGCGCCACGACGGCAACGCGCCCATGCCGGCAGGTAAGCAGTTCCACGATGAGGCTGCTGTCACGATAGGGGTGGCGATGGAGCACGTAGGCTTCCTCCAGCAGGATGCGCCCTCCTCCCGGCATGGCGTTACTCCGCGTAGCCGAGGCTGCGCAGGGCCCGCTCGTCATCGCTCCACTTCTCTTTCACCTTGACCCACAAATGGAGAAACACCTTGCGCCCGAACAGACGCTCCATGTCCAGGCGCGCCTGTTGCCCCACGGCCTTCAAGACCCGGCCCTGGTGTCCGATGACGATGGATTTCTGCGCCGGCCGCTCCACCCAGATGAGGGCATGGATACGCAGCATGTCTCTCTCCCCCTTCCCTTCCAGGACGAAACGCTCCACTTCCACGGCAAGGGCATAAGGCAGTTCCTGGCCCAGCCGCCGCATCAGCTTCTCCCGCACCAGTTCCGCGGCAAGGAAACGTTCACTGCGGTCGGTGACCTGGTCCTCCGGAAAGAGCGGCGGTGAAGCCGGCAGCAGGGCCGCCAGCCGTTCTTCCAGAAGCGCAACATTCCTGCCGCTGCGGGCCGAGATGGGAACGATATCGGCGAAGGGATGGAGGCTGCCCAGCATTTCGATGTGGGGGAGCAGGCGTTCCCTGGGCTTGATCCGGTCCACCTTGTTGATGGCCAGCACCACGGGCCTGCGGCAGCGGCGCAGCCGCGCCAGGACAAAATCCTCCTCCTTGCCCCAGCGCAGTTCATCCGCCAGCAGCAGTACCACATCCACGTCCTGCAGGGCATCCAGCGCCGCCCGGTTCATGAGGCGGTTGATGACGCGCCGGCCCGTCGACCGGTGCAGTCCCGGGGTATCCACATAAATGACCTGGCTCCGCTCCGTGGTCTTGATACCCAGGATACGATGGCGGGTGGTCTGGGGCTTGCGCGAGGTGATGCTGATCTTCTGCCCCAGGATGCGGTTCAGCAAGGTCGACTTGCCCGCATTGGGCCTGCCGATGAGGGCAACATGACCGCAATGCGCCAGCGGGGGGGAATGCCCGGTCATGAACCTTCCGTTTCCTGAAGTCGCTGCAGGGCACGTTCCGCCGCCTGCTGCTCGGCGCGGCGGCGGCTGCTGCCGCGCCCCGTTACTGCCGACGCAAGACCGCTCACCTCGCACGCCACTTCGAAGACCTGGTCGTGATCGCGGCCCTCCACGGCAATCACGCTGTAACTGGGCAGGGGAAGGCGGCGGCCTTGCAGATATTCCTGCAAGCGGGTCTTGGCATCCTTGAGAATGCTGGCCGGCGAGGCGTGGCGCAGCTCCGGTGCCAGCAGGCGATGCACCAGCGCGCGCGCCGCTTCCAGGCCGCCGTCCAGATAGACCGCGCCGATCACGGCCTCCAATGCGCCCGCGAGAATGGAATCACGGCGGAAACCGCCGCTCTTCAACTCACCGGGCCCCAGTCGCAGCCCGGCGCCCAGATCGATGCGTCGCGCCGCCGCGGCGAGGGTCTCGCCCCGCACCAGGCTGGCCCGCAGGCGGCTCAGGCGTCCCTCATCAGCGGTGGTGAAACGTTCGAAGAGGTCCTCGGCAACCACCAGGTTGAGCACCGCGTCGCCGAGAAACTCGAGGCGCTCGTTGTTGACGCTGCCCGCGCTGCGGTGCGTCAGCGCCTGCTGCAGGAGGCGTGCTTCCCGGAAACGATAGCCCAGCCTGTCATGCAGTCCGTTCAAGTTCAGGGAGCGTTCAGTTCGGCAGTGTCGCTGAAGCTGACCACGAGATCGATATTGCCAAAAAAGGGCTTGCGCACTTCATAGGCGATGCTGACCCGCCTCGCACCGTCCTCGATTTCGATCTTGATGTCCTCCTTGCCGACATGGGTGACATCGTTGACTTCGAAACGGCGCAACAGGCTGGTACGGATCTCGGCATTGCTCATCGCTTCCAGCTGCGCCTCGCTCTGCAGGGACTTGAGGGAACTGCTGACATTGTAGTGTTCAAGATAGACGGGAAACAGGCGGATAACCAGCAAGGCGAAGAAGCCGATGACGACCAGCAGCAGAAGAAACCCGAGTCCCGACATGCCCGCCATCTTGTAGTTCTTGTGTTTCATGATCCCTCCCTCGGTGCAGCGGCCGATTCTCATCCCGTTCATTCTATCTTAGTCCCGATCCGCTCCCAGTTGATACCCCCCTTGGCGGAGTCCCAGTTCATCCAGATCATGAAGGCCCTGCCCACCAGGTTTTCTTCCGGCACGGTGCCCCAGAAGCGGCTGTCATTGCTGTTGTCGCGGTTGTCGCCCATCACGAAGTAATGCCCCTCGGGCACGACATATTCCCCCTCCCCCAGGCGTCGCCGGTTCTGTATCAGGATCTGGTGCTGAACGCCGTCGAGCTGCTCCAGGCGCAGGCTGGCGCCGCTCAGGGACAGCCCCGTGCCGACACCCGTATAGAGCCCCAGATCGGTCTGCCTGGCGGGCTCGCCATTGATATACAGCACCTTGTTGAAATAGCCGATACGATCTCCCGGGAGCCCGACCACCCGCTTGATGTAGTCCACGGAAGGATCCTGGGGAAAGCGGAACACCACCACGTCGCCCCGCCGGGGCTCACCCACTTCCAGGATCTCGGTGCCCAGCAGGGGCAGGCGCACCCCATAGGCATACTTGTTGACGAGAATGAAGTCCCCCACGCGCAGCGTCGGCATCATGGAGGCGGAGGGAATGCGAAACGGCTCCGCGACGAAAGAGCGCAGGAGGAGCACCACCAGGATGATGGGAAAGAAGGAGCGCGAATACTCCACCAGCAGAGGTTCCCTGACGATACGGTCGATGGTCTCCTCGTCCAGCTCCCCTCCGGCCGAACCCGTGGCGCGCTCCAGCGCTTCCCGCCGCCGGGGCGCGTAGACGAAGGCATCCACGGCCCAGATCACCCCCGTGGCAATGAGGGCCATCAACATCGCTGCCTGAAAATCGAAATTCATCGTTTCTTTCCTGTCTGTAGAACCGCCAGGAAGGCGTCCTGGGGAATCTCCACGGTACCCACCTGTTTCATCCGGCGTTTGCCGGCCTTCTGTTTCTCCAGCAGCTTGCGCTTGCGGGTCACGTCTCCACCATAACACTTGGCGGTGACATTCTTGCGCAGGGCCTTGACCGTCTCGCGGGCGATGATATGAGAGCCGATGGCAGCCTGGATGGCGACATCGAACATCTGCCGCGGGATCAGTTCGCGCATCTTCTCCGCCAGCTCCCGCCCGCGGGTGGCGGCCCGATCCCGGTGCACGATCAGGGACAGGGCATCGACCCGCTCGCCGTTGATGAGCAGGTCGAGCTTGACCAGGTCAGCGGCCTGAAAACGCAGGAAACTGTAGTCCAGGGACGCATATCCCCGGCTCACGGATTTTAACCGATCATAGAAATCCAGCACCACCTCGTTCATGGGCAATTCATAACTCAGCGCCACCTGCTTGCCGTGGTAGTGCATCTTTTTCTGCACGCCCCGTTTTTCCACGCACAGATTGATCACGGCGCCGAGGTGGTCCTGGGGCACCAGGATGTCGGCCTGGATGATGGGCTCGCGGATTTCCTCGATCAGCCCGGGATCGGGCAGGCGGGAGGGATTGTCCACCCGCAGGATTTCACCCTTCCGGGTCAGCACTTCATAGACCACCGTCGGCGCGGTGGAGATCAGATTCAGGTCATATTCCCGTTCCAGGCGTTCCTGCACGATCTCCATGTGCAACATGCCGAGGAAACCGCAGCGGAAGCCGAAACCCAGGGCCTGGGAAGTCTCCGGCTCGTAGAACAGGGCGGCATCGTTGAGGCGCAGCTTGGCCAGGGCATCGCGCAGGGCCTCGTAATCGTCGGCGTTGACGGGATAGAGGCCGGCAAACACCTGGGGCTTGACGGTCTTGAAGCCCGGCAGGGGCGCGGCCGCAGGGGCCTGGGTGTGGGTGAGGGTATCCCCCACCGGCGCGCCGTCCACTTCCTTGATACCGGCGATGACGAAACCCACCTCGCCGGCGCGCAAGGCCCCGGTTTCACGGGCCTTGGGCGTGTAGATCCCCACCTTGTTCACCAGGTGGCTGCGGCCGGTGGACATGACCGTCACCTTCTCGCCGCTGCGCAAGGTGCCCTCCTTGACCCGCACCAGGGAGACGACGCCGAGAAAATTGTCGAACCAGGAATCGATGATCAGTGCCTGCAGGGGCGCCTCGGGATCCCCCTGGGGAGGCGGTATGCGCGCGATGAGGCATTCCAGCAGCGCATCGACCCCCTCGCCGGTCTTGGCGCTGACCCGCACGGCCTCCCCGGCCTCGATGCCGATGATCTCCTCGATCTCCCGGATCACGCGCTCCGGCTCGGCGGTGGGCAGATCGATCTTGTTGAGCACCGGCAGCACCTCCAGCCCCTGCTCGATGGCGGTATAGCAGTTGGCCACCGTCTGCGCCTCCACACCCTGGGAGGCATCCACCACCAGCAGGGCACCCTCGCAGGCGGCGAGGGACCGGGACACTTCATAGGAAAAATCCACATGACCCGGCGTGTCGATGAAATTGAGCAGATAGGTATGCCCGTCACGGGCCCGGTAATGGAGGGAGACGCTCTGTGCCTTGATGGTGATGCCGCGTTCCCGCTCCAGATCCATGGAATCCAGCACCTGCTCGGACATCTCACGGTCACTGAGGCCGCCGCAGACCTGAATCAGCCGGTCCGCCAGGGTCGACTTGCCGTGATCGATGTGGGCGATGATGGAGAAATTGCGGATAGGCTGCATTACCGGGACGTGGGGAATAGGTGGACGCCGCCGCCCCCCCAGGGGCACGACATGACGGCTGCGTGTATCAGGTCAATCGTTGCAATCATGCATTCTGTCCATTCAATCAAGCCGGCCCCGGGAGCGTCACACACGACAAGGCGTGACACGGCCGCCAGGGACCGTGCCACGCCCGGCGGAACTTACTAAGACAATCGATAGTAAAGCGACCTTCAGCGGGTGGTCGGGCGGTCAGTCGCAAGGCGCGGCGGCGCCGCCATGGCACGCCTGTGGCAAGCCGCCGCAACACCACGAATGGCCGCCCGACCGCCCGCCCGGAGGGAGCGGCCCAGACGTCCCGGCTCGGCGTTGCGACCCTTGGAAAGGGCCAGCCATTCCCTGCAGGCCGCGCCTTGATCCGGAACGCCTGGGTCGCTCTGAAGGTCGCTTTACTATCGATTGTCTTAGTACTTTCAGTCTTCCTCTATCTTCAATGCCAGGAAAATGGGACTGCCGCGGCGCTGTATCAAGACCGGCACGGGCTTGCCCTCCGGCACCGCCTTGACCAGTTCCTTGAAATGCTTCACGCTGCGCACATCGGTATTGTTGAACTTCAGGATGATATCGCCACGGCGCAGCCCCGCGCGCGATGCCGGCCCTGTCTTCACGGCCTCCACGAACACCCCGCCTTCTTCCTCCAGCTCTTCCTTCCTGTCTTCGGTCAGGTCGGAGACCAGCATGTTCAGGCGACCGATCTTGACATTCTGGGCGCCGCCGTCGCCACGGGAGAGGGTGATCTCGTCATCCTCGGGCAGTTCGCTGATGGTGACGTCGAGGGTCCGGGACTTGCCGTTGCGGATGATCTTCACCTTGACCTCGCTGCCCACCCGGGTGCTGCCCACCATGGGCGGCAGCGCCGCGGATCTTTCCACTTCCCTGCCATCGAATTCGACGATGATATCGCCCACCTCGAAGCCGGCCTTCTCAGCGGGACTGTCTGGCAGCACCCGGGCCACCAGGGCGCCGATGGGTTTTTCCATGCCGAAAGACTCCGCCAGCTCCCGGGTCACGTCCTGGATGAGAATACCCAGCCATCCGCGGCTGACATGGCCCTTGGTCTTGAGCTGCTCCACCACGTCCATGGCCACTTCGATGGGAATGGCGAAGGACAGCCCCATGAACCCGCCCGTGCGGCTGTAGATCTGGGAATTGATGCCCACCACCTCGCCTTCCATGTTCAACAAGGGTCCCCCTGAATTGCCGGGGTTGATGGCCACATCGGTCTGAATGAAGGGGACGTAGTTCTCGTTGGGGAGGCTGCGGGCCTTGGCGCTGACGATGCCGGCCGTCACCGAATAGTCGAATCCGAATGGTGAACCGATGGCCAGCACCCAGCTGCCCACCTTGAGATCCGCGGTACTGCCGATCCGTGCGGCAGGCAGGTCCTCGGCATCGATCTTGAGCAGGGCCACATCGCTGCGCTTGTCCGTGCCCACCACCTCGGCGACGAATTCCCGCTTGTCGGTGAGACGCACGATGATCTCTTCGGCATCGCGGATCACGTGATTGTTGGTGAGAATATAACCATCCTCGGAAATGATGAAGCCGGACCCCAGGGACTTGTCGTAGTATTCCTCCATGTCGCCGAATTCGTCGCCGAAGAAGCGGCGAAAGAAATCGTCGAAGGGCGTTCCCTCGGGCCCCCGGCCATGGGGAAAGCCGCGCCGGTCACGGCGTACTTTCTGCGTGGAACTGATGTTGACCACCGTGGGCTGGGTCTTCTCCACCAGCGCGGTGAAATCCGGCAATTCTGCCGCCTCGAGCCGGGCAGCACCCGCCGCCAGGAACAAGGCTGCAACAAAAAACACGGAATATTCCTTCACGGACCATTTTTTCATGGGGCAACTCCTGCTTTGCTTTTCTGGCCTGCCCGAATAATAATGTGACTCGACCCTGCGGCAGCGCCGGGCAAGCGCCGATCCACGTGAGTCACGGGCAGGCCGCGGAAAATTCAACAATCAGTCAAACCAGAGAAACGCTGGACAACGGCGGAAAACAACGGCAACGGCCCGCCCTGGCACCTGTTCCGCTGCGAACCGCCATTCCCATCTAGCGCTTCAGCTCATGGGGGAACGAGGACGAAAGCCGGCCACCTCGCCGCCGATGCCCCTCTCCCCCGTCACGGCACGCTCCAGGATCACCGGCGTCCCCCGCCGGCGACCGCCAACCAGGCGGGCCGCAAGGAAAAATCCGGCCGCAAGCCCCGCACCCGCCAGCACGATGGTCAGCCCCTCGCCTGCACCGATACCTTCCAGGGCACCACCGCGCAGCCACTCCCCCAGCACGCCCCCCACCAGCATGAGCGCCAATGGCAAGGCATAGGCCAGCAGTGAACTTCTCACCAGGACCCGGTCCTCGATGCCGATGACCACTTCCTCTCCCACCCGCGCACCCACGGGATTCAACGCCTCGACCTGAAAACGCTGCCTGCCCATCACCTTGGCGATTACACCGGTGCCACAGGCCTTGTTCACTGCACAACTCCCGCAGACGCTGCGACGCACGGTTTCCACCAGCGCCCTGTCCCTGTCTACGGCAATGACCTTTCCCGTCTCCGTCAGCATTCCTCTCTCACTCCCCCCTCTTTCACTGTCCCATGTCCCCTGGCCGTTTCCACCAAGGTTTTCACACGAACAAAAAGCAATCAAGGCATCCGCGGCAGACAGCCGGACATGGACACAAGCGCTTGGGATTATAACCGGATTCAAACGGTAGAGAGGGCAAAACGGCGTGCCTGCACCTGGCCCGGACCTGCCGGCGATGGATAGTCAGACCGCCGCTTGCCGCGTCAGCCTCCAGGGTCGGTGCATTCCCTGATCCAATACCATCCCGATCAGGGCGAATAGCCTACCAGCTGGATCGCGGGAGAAAAGCCGTTCTGGAGGGAAACCGTGCGGGCATAGCGCTGATAGTTTACCAGGTAATCATAGAGGTCGGCCGCCTCCACAGGATAATTGACGCCGGTTTCCGCCTCTGCAGCAACGGTCGCCACGATGACAGGGGCAGCAGGATCGGAAGCTGCGGTCGCCTTTCCGCTCTTCTGGGCCACCACCGTTGCAACCATGGCCTGGGAGGCCTGCTCAGCCACCTCGTCACGCTTATGCTCATGCAATGCTTGTACATGAGCCGGAGACGGCGCTTCCAGCTTGCTGGAGAGCGCAGCAGAAGGGGTGTCCGATACGGAAGCGATCGTCACCGGCGCCTGGGCAACCGGCGCATTGCCCTGCTCCATCACCTTCATCACGCCCACCACGGCCAGCGCCGTGATGGATGCGGCAAGGGCAAATCCTCCAAACGCCCGACTTGAATTCCGGCTTGAATTCCGGCTTGAATTCCGGGGTGCACGGTCCTGGGCTGGGGCAGCGTCTTTCCCGGCGCCTGTATCGGAGTCTGTATCGAAAACGGGGCCCGGACTGGTAGAGGGCTGCGCGGCACTGTCATGGGGATGTTGCGGCAGAAAGTAGGTCGGTTCGTTCTGAATGGCAGCGGAAATACGGTCGGTGAGGTCAGGGAGAATGTAGGGAGGCAGATTCTTGCGGAGGGCGTCGCCGATGAGGTGGTAGTTTTCCCAACAGGACTTGAGGTGATCGTCTCGCTTCAGATGCCGCAGCAGTTCTTGAATCTCACCCTGCCCCAGCTCGTCGTCCACCAACATGGAAACGTCTAGGGAAACGTCTTGCGCATTTCTTCTTGTCATTACAGCCACCCTGGTTTGCCTGGATCGTTTGTTCCCCGAGACCGGCCTCTCTCTTGGAATCCCTTGCCGGACTCGCCTGCAACCAAATAAATCATAACAAAATCATTTGCTTGCATATCCATTTGCATGCAACCTGTCGCGTCTGCCATGCGCTGTGCTGTTTTATATGACAACTCATTTGAGCAAAGGTTTCAATTTTTCGTTGATCGCCTCCCGGGCGCGGAATATGCGGGAACGTACCGTGCCCACCGGGCATTGCATGGCCTCGGCGATTTCCTCGTAACTCAGGCCCTCGAGTTCCCGCAAGGTGATCGCCGTGCGCAGGTCATCCGGCAGATTCTCTATGGTTTCGAAGACCGTCCTTTCGATCTCCTCCTTGAGCAGCATGCCCTCGGGCGTGGCATATTCCTTCAGGTCGGATTCGACATCGAACTGCTCAGCCTCGCCGGCATCGACATCCACCGTGGGCGGCTTGCGCCCCTGGGCAATGAGATGATTCTTCGCCGTATTGACCCCGATGCGGTAGAGCCAGGTATAAAACGCGCTTTCACCCCGGAAATTGGGAATGGCACGGTACGCCTTCAGGAAGGTTTCCTGGACCACGTCCATGACCTCGCTGGGATCATAGACGTAACGCGAGATCAGCTTCACCAGCTTGTGTTGATACTTGCGAACGAGGATGTCAAATGCCTGCTTGTCACCTCTTTGTACGCGTTCAACCAGATGCTGGTCAGCATTCGTATCGCCCATTCGGGCCGGTCCCTCCCACAAAGGCCTCGTCAGCCAAGCCCTGCTGTTTGAAGATAGACAATGTCACCACCCTTGAGTTCAGCCTGATTATGCGCTTTTTCCATTGGATCATAAAAAGGCCCGGTCTCCGGCTTTCAAATACAAAAACCAAGCTCGTCAACATATTACCATGATATTATTCAAGCATATTATGAATTCCTCAAGAAACACCCGGACATTCTCCTTCGACGGCTCCGAAAGGCATCCCTGCCCCCGCGAATTGACGTATCATTGGGCAGTCCGCAGACCTTCGAAATGAACCCTCAATTCCAACACGACGTGCTCATCATCGGCAGCGGGGCGGCAGGGCTCAGCCTTGCCCTGCGGCTGGCCGACCATGCCCGCGTCGCCCTGCTGGCCAAGGGTCCGCTGCCCGAAGGTGCCACCCTCTACGCGCAAGGCGGCATTTCCGTCGTCCTCGACGAGGCCGACTCCATCGCCTCCCACATCGAGGACACGCTGAGCACCGGGGCCGGTCTCTGCGACCGGGATACCGTCGAATACTGCGTCAGCCGGGCGAGAGACTGCATTCAATGGCTCATCGACAGGGGCGTGCCCTTCACCCGGGACAATGAAAACCGCCACGGCAATACCTACCATCTCACCCGGGAAGGCGGACACAGCCACCGCCGCGTCATCCATGCCGCCGATGCCACGGGACAGGCAGTGGAAAAGACCCTGGAAGAGCTGGCCCGCGAGCATCCCAACATCGAGATCTTCGAGCACCACCTGGCCATCGACCTCATCACCAGCGCCAGGCTGACATCAAAGCCGGTATCCAAACTGGCATCCAAACAGGCATCCAAATCGGGCGCACCCGCCTTTGAGACGATGAAGAACCGTTGCCTGGGCGCCTATGTGCTGGACCGCCGTCGCGAACGTGTCGTCCCCTTCGCCGCCCGCCAGGTGGCGCTGGCCACCGGTGGCGCCGGCAAGGTCTATCTCTACACCAGCAACCCCGACGTGGCCACGGGCGACGGCATTGCCATGGCCTGGCGCGCCGGCTGCCGGGTGGCCAACATGGAGTTCATCCAGTTCCATCCCACCTGCCTCTACCATCCACGGGCCAAGTCCTTTCTCATCTCGGAAGCGGTACGCGGCGAGGGCGGACGACTCCTGCTGCCCGACGGCACCCCCTTCATGACCCGCTTCGACCCTCGCGGGGAACTGGCGCCCCGTGACATTGTAGCGCGCGCCATCGATCATGAAATGAAACGCCTGGGCGTGGACTGCGTCTACCTCGACATCAGCCACAAGCCCGCCGCCTTCGTTCGCGAGCACTTTCCCAACATCCACCGGCGCTGCCTTGAGTTCGGTTTCGACATGACCCGCGAGCCGCTGCCCGTCGTGCCGGCCGCCCATTACCTGTGCGGCGGCATCGTGACCGACCTGCGCGGCCGCACCGATCTGCCGGGACTCTATGCCGTCGGCGAGACGGCCTGGACCGGCCTGCACGGCGCCAATCGCATGGCCAGCAACTCCCTGCTGGAATGCCTGGTATTCGCCGAATCCGCCGCCCGGGACATTCTGGCCACCCTGGCGGAAACCGCGGCCCCGCCACCGCTGCCCGCGTGGGACGAGAGCCAGGTCACCGATTCCGACGAGGAGGTCCTGGTGGCCCACAACTGGGACGAGCTGCGACGCTTCATGTGGGACTACGTGGGCATCGTGCGCAGTGACAAGCGCCTGCAACGCGCGCTGCGCCGGACCCGCCTGCTGCAGCAGGAAATCGACGAATACTACGGCAACTTCCGCGTCACCGGCGACCTCATCGAACTGCGCAACCTGGTACTGGTGGCGGAGCTCATCATCCGTTGCGCCATGGCCCGGCGGGAAAGCCGCGGCCTCCATTACACCCTCGACCACCCTGCCCCGCTGACCGGCTCCCCCCCCCGCAACACGGTGCTGACGCCGCCTTCGGGTCATGCCGCCCGCTCCGCCCTGACAGGCTGATCCCCTGTTGCGTCCCTGCTTGCCGGCCCTTTCCTCATCTTTCATTGCCGGACAATACGGGACAGGCGCACCCGCAGGCGGCGGTGCAGGGCGGGCGCCACGGCATCGTCGAAAAGCACCAGGCTGAAACGCCGCGCGGCGCGTTCCGTGGAGAAATTCAACACCACCACGCGGGGATGAACATAATAATCCCGCGTCAGGCGGGCCTCGCACATTCTCCCGTCTCCCAGCTCCAGCCGCCAGCGCCCGTCGGCCAGCCACCAGGCGCGGCGCACGGCCCGCCTGCAAGAATGCCGGACGTGACATTGCCAGTGATGGACGAGACTGGCGCCGATGAACAACGACCCTCCCGCCAACCCCCAGCCATATCCCCACGGACCCCAGTCACGCGCCTGCGCCTCGAATCCGAGAAAGAGCCACCAGGACACCAGGGCACCGCCGTGCGTTGCCAGCACCAGGACGGCAAGACATCGCGAGCGGCGGGGCTCAATGAGCAGAACGGATGTATCGGACAAGCGCGGCGACCTCCCTGTCGCTGGGTACCAGGCGCCCCATGAGATATTCCAGCAGCAGCTGATCGGGACATGTCAGCAATTCGCGGAAAAGCCGGCGCTGCGCCTCGTCCAGGGTCTCGTAACGGGTAGCCAGAAAATCCTCCAGCAGGAGATCCAGTTCGCGCATGCCCCGACGGCACTGCCAGCGCAGACGCGCCATTTCCCGCCGCCCTGTGGCGCCTTCGTCCATGCAAAAGATCAAATGAACTGCTTGGTCATCATCTGCTTGATGCGACCGATGGCCTCGGTGGGATTGAGGTGCTTGGGACAGGCATCGACACAGTTCATGATGGTATGACAACGAAACAGGCGGTAGGCATCCTCCAGGGCATCGAGCCGTTCCTCGCCGGCCTGGTCCCGGCTGTCGGCGAGAAACCGGCAGGCCTGCAGCAAGGCCGCCGGCCCCAGGAACTTGTCCGGGTTCCACCAGAAGGACGGGCAGGCGGTGGAACAGCAGGCACACAGGATGCACTCGTACAGGCCGTCCAGACGGTCGCGCTGCGCCGGTGACTGGCGGAACTCCACCTCGGGCACCGGGTCCTTGACGATCAGGTAGGGCTTGACGGCACGGTACTGGCGATAGAAAGGCGTCATGTCCACGACCAGGTCGCGGATCACCGGCAGACCGGGCAGGGGCCGCACGGTCACGGGTTCCTTGAGCGTGCCCAGGGGGGTGATGCAGGCCAGCCCGTTGCGGCCGTTGATGTTCACGGCATCGGAACCGCACACCCCCTCGCCACAGGAACGCCGGAAACTCAGGCTCTCGTCCTGCGCCTTGATGCGCAGCAGGGCGTCCAGCAACATCATGTCCGGCGCCAGACCGGTCAGCTCGTAGTCCTTCATGTAGGGTTTCTCGTCACGATCCGGATCGTAGCGATAGATGGAAAAACGCATGCTGGCCATGATCAGTACACTCGCTCCTTGGGTGGAAAGGGGTCCACGGTCAACGGCTTCATGCGCACCGGCTTGTAGTCGAGCTGGCAGCCGTCGAGAAAGAACAGGGAATGCTTCAACCAGTGTTCGTCGTCGCGTTGCGGATAATCGATACGGGAGTGGGCACCGCGACTCTCCCTGCGCGCCAGCGCCGAGGTCACCGCGGCGAGGGCCACATCCATGAGGTTTTCCAGTTCCAGGGCCTCGATACGGGCGGTATTGAAGACCCGGCTGTGGTCGCGCAGCGTGACGTGCCCGAGCCGCTCCACCAGGCCACGCACCTTGTCCACCCCCTCGCGCAGTACTTCCTCGGTACGGAACACACCGCAATAGTGTTCCATGGTACGTTGCAGCTCGTCACGCAGGCCGTCCACGGTCTCGCCATCACCCTGGCGATCCCAGCGCGCCAGGCGCTGCAGGGCGCGATCGACGCTGTCGTGATCGAGTCGCCGGTGATAGCGGGACTCCTTGAGACAGTCGATGATGTGATTGCCGGCGGCTCGGCCGAACACCACGATGTCCAGCAGGGAATTGCCGCCCAGGCGGTTCGCGCCGTGTACCGACACGCAGGCGCACTCCCCCACCGCATAGAGGCCGGGCACGGGCTCCTCCGGGCCCTGCCGCTCGGGCACCACCACCTGGCCGAAGCGGTTGGTGGGAATACCGCCCATGGTGTAGTGACAGGTGGGAAAGACCGGAATGGGTTCGCGGACGGGATCCAGATGGAGAAAGGTGCGCACCATGTCGTAGATGCCGGGCAGGCGTTTCCTGATGACCGCCTCGCCCAGGTGATCCAGCTTGAGCAGCACATGGTCGCCGTCCGGCCCGCAACCCCGTCCCTCGCGCACCTCGGTGGCAATGGCGCGGCTGACCACATCGCGGCTTGCAAGATCCTTGGCATGCGGCGCGTAACGTTCCATGAAGCGCTCACCGTCCTTGTTGATCAGGTAACCGCCCTCGCCACGCGCGCCCTCGGTGATGAGCATGCCCTTGCCGGCGATGCCGGTGGGATGAAACTGGATGAATTCCATGTCCTGCAGGGGAATGCCGGCACGCAGGGCCATGGCCATGCCGTCGCCGGTGTTGATACGGGCATTGGTGTTGGTGCGATAGAGCTGCCCCGCCCCGCCCGTTGCCAGCAGGGTGGTCTTGGCCTCGATCACCAGGGGTTCGCCCGTCTCGATGCACAACACCAGCGCGCCCAGCACGTAACCCTCGTCGTCCCTGAGGAGGTCCACGGCAAAATACTCGTCGAAGAAATGGGTCTTGGCGCGGATGTTCTGCTGGTACAGCGCATGGAGAATGGCGTGTCCGGTGCGATCGGCGGCGGCACAGGTGCGCGCCGCCTGCTCCCCGCCGAAGTTCTGGCTCTGGCCGCCGAAGGGTCGCTGGTAGATGCGGCCGTTGTCCAGGCGGGAGAAGGGCACGCCGAAATGCTCCAGCTCGATCACCAGGCGCGAGGCGGCGCGGCACATGTATTCGATGGCGTCCTGATCGCCCAGGTAGTCACTGCCCTTCACGGTGTCGTACATGTGCCAGTGCCAGTTGTCGGGAAGCACGTTGGCCAGAGCCGCGTTCATCCCGCCCTGCGCGGCGACGGTATGGGAGCGGGTGGGAAAGACCTTGGAAACCACCGCCACCGAGGCCTCCGCCTGGGCGAGCTGCAGGGCGGCACGCAACCCCCCGCCGCCGGCCCCGATGACCAGGGTATCGAAGCGGCGCCGCGTCACCTGCTGCGGCGTCATCGCGAAACCTCCGCCAGGGCCAGGAAGACCCACACCAGGGAAGCCAGCAGCACCAGGCCCACGATGCTGAGCAGCAACAGGCGCAGCCCGGCGTGATGGACATAATCCACGATCACGTCACGCATGCCCACCCAGGCATGGATGCCCACGGCGATGAAAAAGAGCGCCATGGCCAGCAAGGGCAGGGGCTGGGCCAGCCAGGCCCGCCAGGCGGCGTAACCGCCACCGGCCTCGCCGGCAAGGAGATAGTAGACCACGAAGAGGGCCAGGTAGACGGCACTGATGCGCTGCAACAGCCAGGCACGCAATCCCGCGGCACGACGACTCATGACAGCAGCCAGACCCCCAGGAACAGGGTCGCAAGGGCGACGGCGATCACGGCCCAGGCGCTGCGCCGGGCGGCAACCCGGTCCACGCCCAGATCCAGATCGATGAGCAGGTAGCGGATGCCGGCATAGAAATGGTGGGCAAGCATCCACAGGAGCAGCGCCAGCAAGCCCTGCACCAGGCCATGCCGGAGAAAGGCCGCGGCCGCGTCATAGCCTGCCGGGTCCGTGATGGACAGGCGCAGCAGCCAGGCGGCGAAGGGCACGGCCAGGAACAGCAGCACCCCGGCGATCCGGTGACCGATGGAAACCACAGCCGTGATGGGAAAATGAATCCGCGTCAGATCGAGGAAGACCGGCCGTGTATTCTTGTCGGGCATGGGCGATAGTGTAGCGGATCGACGCCCGATATCCAGTATTACTTCGGCGGCCGTTTTCCGCTATGATCGTTTTTCTCCCGGCCTTATCTCTCACGGCAGTGCGGCCTGGATGAAGGTACGCAGGACCGGAATCCAGGAAACCAGGTACCGGAACCCATCTTCCCGGATTTCGTTCCACGCCATCCGGGCCGCGCGTCACGAGGCCGGACAGAAGCAATCATCGAGACCGATACACAGGAGCATTCCATGGACAGCAGATGGCAGGCCTTTCTCGAAGATGCGGGCGCCGTCATCGAGGATGGCAGGGTTGCTCATTTCGGCAACCCGGCAAGGGAGATACGCATCGGCACCACGGGCAACCTCATCACCGATCTCTCCCACCTGGGCTTTCTCACCGCCACCGGTGACGACGCCGCCGGCTTTCTCCAGGGACAGTTGACCAACGACATCACCGAGGTGGATGCGGCTCGCAGTCAACTGAGCGGGTACTGCAATCCCCAGGGGCGGCTGCTGGCGATCCTGCGCATCTTCCTGCGCGAACAGGCCTATCACCTGGAACTGCCCCGCGCCCTGGTGGACAGTACCCTGGAACGGCTGCGCAAGTATGTGCTCATGTCCAAGGTGGCGCTGGAAGACGGCGGCGACTGCCTGGTGCGCATGGGCTGCGCCGGGCCGGGGGCAGAGGAGGAACTCAAGGCTGTCACAGGCAAGATCCCCGAAGGCATCGACGAAGTCGTCAGCACAGAGGGCCTGACCCTGATCCGCATCCCGGGCCCCGTGCCCCGTTTCACCATCTACGGCAAGACACCCGCCATGGAGAAGCTCTGGTCGTCACTGGACGTTCGCTGCGCGCCCGTGGGCCCCCAGGTGTGGGAACGCCTGGACATCCTGGCGGGCCTGCCCGCCATCGCGCCGGAAACCGTGGCGGAATTCGTCCCCCAGTATGTCAACCTGGACCGGGTGGGCGGGGTGAGCTTCAGCAAGGGCTGTTACACGGGCCAGGAGATCATCGCCCGCCTGCACTACCGGGGCAAGACCAAGCGGCGCATGACCCGCCTCCACATCGCCTGCGACGAACCCCCGGCGCCAGGCACCCCCCTCTATGCCCCCCGCCAGGCCCAGGCGGCCGGCATCGTCGTGCGTGCCGCGCCCTGTCCCGACGGGGGTTGCGACGCTCTTGCCTCCCTGCTGCTCGAGCACCACGGAAAAACCCTGCATCTGGGAGGTGCCAAGGGACCCCAGGCCCAGGCCCGCGAGCTGCCCTACGCACCGGACTGAAACCCCGGCGCCCCGCCACTCCCCCGCTACTCTCTCCCAGCAACTTCTCCCAGCAACTTCTCAGGGGGCCCTCTCAAGGTTCCCCTGCATGGAACGATAGTTAAACTGTCAGGCGCCACAACCTCGTGCCTGGTATTTTTCTGATTCAAAAAAGGAATTTTTCTGATCCATGGCCTCTCCCCAAATCGAGCAATTCTGGCGCGACCTCGTCTCGGACATCCGCTCCAACCGGGTCGAACTGCCTGCCCTGCCGGACATCGCCGTCAGGGCCCGGCGCCTTCTGGGCAGCCATACTGCCACGGACCGGCAGATCGCCAGGCTCATTGGCGCCGACGCCGTGCTCTCCACCCGCCTGTTGCGTGTGGCCAACAGCCCCCTGTACCGCGCCACCCGCAAGATCGAGGACGTGAAAAGCGCCGTGACCCGGCTGGGCCATGCTGCCGTGCGCAGCGTGGTCACCAGCATCGCCATGGAACAGCTCTATCATCACAAGCTGGCTTCGCCCCTGAAACGGCGCTTTCTCGAACAGACCTGGAACCACAGTGTCCATGTCGCGGCGCTGAGCCATGTGATCGCCCGAGACTACACCGGCTTCCAGCCCGACCAGGCCCTGCTGGGCGGCCTCATCCACGACATCGGCAAGCTGCCCATCCTGGAATACGCCGAACTTCTGCCGGAACTGATGGAGAATGAGAAACTGCTGGCCAGGCTGCTGGCTGCCCTGCACACCAAGGTCGGCACCCTGATCCTGCGCACCTGGCAGTTCACCGACGACCTCGTCACCGTCACCGCGGAACACGAGGACCTGGACCGCGATCCCGGGACCGACGCCGACCTCACCGACGTGGTCATCATTGCCAATCTGCTGAGTTACGTGGGCACCGACCATCCCCTGACCAAGCGCGACTGGTCGTCCATCCCCGCCTTCCACCGCCTCGCCCTCACTCCAGAGGAAAGCATCGACATCATCCGCGACGCCCGCGACGAGATTGCCGAAATCCGGCAATTGTTCCGGAGCTGAGTGGAACCGACTGGAACTGGCTGGATCTGACCGGATCTGAACTGGATCTGAAGTGGGCCCGCATCCGTCATTCGCGGCCATGGGGCTGCGAGAGCGTCAATTGAATCGCTCACCCGGCCTGCGGGCGCAGATGAGGAAACAGCAGCACGTCGCGAATGGAAGGCGAATCGGTGAACAACATCACCAGACGGTCGATGCCGATGCCCTCGCCGGCGGTGGGCGGCATGCCATGTTCCAGCGCCCGAATATAGTCGGCATCGAAATGCATGGCCTCCTCGTCGCCCGCCTCCCGCTCCTGCAGCTGCCGGCGCAGGCGTTCCGCCTGGTCTTCGGCATCGTTGAGCTCGGTGAAACCGTTGGCGATCTCGCGGCCGGCGACAAACAGCTCGAAGCGGTCGGTGATGTCCGGGTCCTCGTCATTGCGCCGTGCGAGCGGCGAGACCTCGGTGGGATAGGCGGTGATGAAGGTGGGGTCCTGGAGCCGCTCTTCCACGGTCTTCTCGAAGATTTCCAGCTGGAGCTTGCCCGTTCCGTACGAATCCTTGACCGGGATCTCCAGTGCCCGGGCCAGATCACGGATACGGGAGAGTTCCTCAAGCTGGGCGGCCTGGATGTCCGGATTGCAGGCCAGAATCGCCTCCTTCAGCGTGAGGCGCCTGAAAGGCCGGCCGAAATCGTAATCCCGCCCCTGATAATGAATCACCGTACTGCCGTGGATGTGCTGTGCCAGGCCCCGCAGCATCTCCTCGGTGAGATCCATGAGATCCTCGTAATCGGCGAAGGCCTCGTAGAACTCCAGCATGGTGAACTCGGGATTGTGGCGGGTTGACAGGCCCTCGTTGCGAAAATTGCGGTTGATCTCGAAGACCTTCTCGAAGCCGCCCACCACCAGGCGCTTGAGATAGAGTTCCGGCGCGATGCGCAGATAGAGGGGAATGTCCAGGGCATTGTGGTAGGTCTTGAAGGGCCGCGCAGCCGCCCCGCCGGGCAGCACCTGCATCATGGGCGTCTCCACCTCCAGAAAACCGCGGTCGATGAGAAAACGGCGGATATAGTCGATGATGGCGGTGCGGGTGCGGAAGGTCTTGCGGCTCACCTCGTTCATGATGAGATCCAGGTAACGCTGGCGATAGCGCAGCTCCTGATCCACCAGGCCATGATACTTGTCGGGCAGCGGACGCAGGGCCTTGGTGAGCAGGCGCAGTTCCTCCACCTTTACCGACAATTCCCCGGTACGGGTCTTGAACAGGACACCCTCGGCGCCGATGATGTCTCCCAGGTCCCAGTCCTTGAAATCCTGGTAGGCCTCGGGGCCGATGGCGTCGCGCTGTATGTAGAGCTGGATCTGGCCCGACATGTCCTGCAGATGGACGAAGCTGGCCTTGCCCATGATGCGGCGACGCATCATGCGACCGGCGACCCTGACGCGACGCGGCTCGGCCTCCAGTTCGGCGTTGTCCTTGTGACCGTATTCCGCGTGCAGCTCACCCGCCATGACGTTGCGGCGGAAATCCACGGGAAAGGCATTGCCCCGCGCCCGCAGCCGGGCCAGCTTGGCGCGACGCTGCGCGATCTGCTCGTGTTCGTCGGTTGTGCTCATGGCTGTGTTCTTCTCTTCCTGTCTGCTGTGCGCCGCTGGTGTCGTCGTGCGATTATTTAGTAGTCTCAATTGTCATATCAAAATGCGTAGCCCGATGAGTGGAACGTAATCCGGGTGCGAGGGTTTTACTGCCTGGTTTCTGGATTCCACTCTGGCAGCGCTTCACCAGGCTACCGAACCAGCGCACCAACAGCCAGGCCATATCTATTCAACTACGAGACCGTCAGTAAGTAATGAGTGGGTTTGCATGATTGACTGACAACCATCGTGAAGCCTGGATACCTGGATCTGGATACAGGGATAGGCCATTCATCCCGGATTCCGCTTCGCTCCATCCGGGCTACTCATGTCATGTATTCACCCAACCCTCAATTCAGAAGACTTTGTTTTTCCACGCCCTCTTTGCTATTCCCTCCGCACTTGCTCCTTGTCATCTCGACCTCGCTTCCTGTCATTTCGACCACATTTCACTGTCATTTCGACC
>Ga0256839_1000662_pt1 | contig 44308 bp, 36 predicted proteins | sample 354166metaG_FD_185968 | JGI IMG/M metagenome (GOLD analysis project Ga0256839, IMG submission 185968) | Hydrothermal vent microbial communities from Mid Atlantic Ridge, Atlantic Ocean - 354-166 | ecosystem: Environmental > Aquatic > Marine > Hydrothermal vents | place: Atlantic Ocean: Mid...
TAGCGCTGCCGCGCCGTCAGATCAATACCCTGTGCTTCTTCCATCCCCTTGCTCCTCCACCTGTGAAAGGGCAGAGCATGACGACGTTGTGTTCAAGATGAAAGAACGGGGTTTATTTTGCGCTTACGAATATGGCCCAGACGGTGCCCTGTATCATGCCACCGGCGACAACCTGCACCGCTGGGCGTCGGGGACGGACACGGCCCTGATCCAGACCGTGGGCACCCCGGTGCAGGGGGTACTGCAGCTCAGCGGCACGGCGGGTGGAGCCTGGTACAGCGCCAGCTACAGCCGGGACGCCCTGGGGCGGATCACCCAGAAGACCGAGACCATAGCCGGCATGATCCCGAGACCGGGAGATGGAAGGCTGCTGAACGATCCCCGGTCGGTACGCGAGTCTTATCCAGCCAGGAGTTCTTCCCAGGACAAGGAAAGCCCGGGATCTGAACCGTTGACGATCAGGATGACGCTCAAATTGCCCTGCACGTGAAGAACAACACCGGTCTGGTTGTTGCTGATGATGCGCAGCTGTCCTCCCAGGTAGGGTCCCTGTCGCTGGCCGTTCAGGTTGATGCCATCGACGTTTGGGTTGAGTGTCAAAGGTCGAGGTGTGGAAATGGTGAGGATGTTGTTGCTTGATGTGCCGCGTTGCAGAATACCGCGTACGGCCAGTACAGTGTCGTTGGTGCTGGAATCGTATGCATATTCCAGAGCAAATTCGTTGCGCAGAAAATCGTTCTGAAGACCGGCTACGCTGATACCAAGGGGTCTGGTGACGATGAGATGTCCTTCGATGTCGCCATCGTTGCTTGCAAGAGTGAATTGCAGGGCTCCTGAGTAGGACACCGTTTCGTTGGCGGAAGAAATATTGAATCCCCTGAATGCAAAATCGGCTGCCAGTTCCCATGTGCCGGCGGGATTTCCGGGATTGCCATTGCGCCGAATGCCGGATACTGTAATATCGCCGTTCAGCGTCTTCCCACCGATTTCGCAATCGTCGAAGCCAATGTCGATGCCTTCTTCTCCGTCGCCAGACGGTTCTGACGAGGCCGAACCACTCCTGCAGTCGACGACGGCCTCCATGTGTACGCCCACGACCGATGGAGTATGCAACAGACCTTGCTGGTCAAGCTCGCCAATGACGCGCAATTGTTTTTCAAGGAATCGTAATAGGTCCATCCGGGCCGGGGGTGAGAATGCCGTGACGCTCGCCAGCATGTTGGCCGCTGCCCCGTCCAGCCCGCCAAAGCCATACAGCCTTTCTATGATGCCGATGACGGCCTTGGTAACCGAGGGCGCCGTATCCTGGGTGATGAAGATGCTGCCGCCGTTAGCGCCGTCATCGCCCTGGTTTTCGGCAGGCGGTTGGGCGCAAGGCTCTGCAGTGGGCTGGGTCTGGCAGTCGAACATGTCCTGTCCTGAAATTTCACCACCGGAGTTGATGGTGTTCTGATTCTGGACCAGGCCGCCGCCGGAGCCGCCGCCGCAGGCGGATAGCAGGAGGAGGGACAGTGCTGCAAGGGGCAGGCCCCAGCGGGGCTGCAGAGGGGGTGTTACTTTCATATTTGTTCTCCAGAACCCGGTTGACGGTCCCTGTCTGGAGCGAATGATTGATCAATTATATCAGAAATGCGTCTGCCAGGACAGGCGACGGGCGTCTTTTTTCGGGCAGGGCGCGCAAGGGATGGCCTTTGCCGCAAGCTCAGTCCGCAGCCGCGGAAAGGTGGTTGCAGAGGGCGACGAATTCCGCCACGGCAAGGGTTTCCGGTCGCCGGCGGGGGTCGAGGCCGGCGTCGGCGATGTGTTCCTCGTCCGCCAGTCCCTGGAGGGCGTTGCGCAGGGTCTTGCGGCGCCGGGAGAAGGCCTGCCGTACCACGCGGGCGAACAAGGCTTCATCGCTGGCCGGGTGAGGCGGCACGGGGTGGGGTACGAGGCGGACGAAGGCGGATTCCACCCTGGGGGGCGGTGTGAAGGCGCCGCGCCCGATGTGGAACAGATCGCTGACCCGGCAGCGGTACTGAATCATGACGCTGAGACGTCCGTAGGCACGCCCCCCCGGCGCGGCGGCCAGGCGTTCCACCACTTCTTTCTGCAGCATGAAGTGCATGTCGCGGATGCATCGGGCGCTGTCCAGGAGATGGAAGAGCAGGGGCGTGGAAATGTTGTAGGGCAGGTTGCCCGCCACACGCAGGCCGCCGCGACTGTCCAGGGTAGTGAAATCGAACTGCAGGACATCGGCCTGGTGGATGCGCAGCCTGGGCGGCGGCGCCAGTGTCTCCAGCAGGGGGATGAGATCACGGTCCAGTTCGATGACGTCGAGCCTCGCACCGGCCTCCAGCAAGGCGCGGGTCAGTGCGCCGTGCCCGGGGCCGATCTCCACCAGATGCTCATCCTCGGCGGGGGCGATGCTGCGCACGATACGGGCGATGACCGCGGGGTCGTGGAGGAAGTGCTGGCCGAAGCGCTTGCGGGGACGATGGGCGGGCATGGATCTCAGGACGGGGTACGTCGCGCCGCCATGGCCAGGGCGGTGTCCAGGGCATAGGCCAGGCTGTCGGCCCGGGCCTGGCCCGTGCCCGCCAGTGTGAGGGCCGTGCCATGGTCCACCGAGGTACGCACGAAAGGCAGGCCCAGGGTGATGTTGACGGCACGTCCGAAGCCCATGTGCTTGAGTACGGGCAGGCCCTGGTCATGGTACATGGCCACCACCGCGTCGGTCCGGCGCAGGTGTTCGTCGATGAAGAGGGTGTCGGCAGGCAGGGGGCCTTCCAGGCACATGCCTTCCCCGCGCAGCCGTGCCAGCACGGGGATGAGGATGTCCTGTTCCTCGTGTCCCAGGTGTCCGTCCTCTCCCGCGTGGGGATTGAGGCCGCAGACCAGCAGCCGGGGGCGGGCGATGCCCAGGTCCTCGCGCAGGGCGCAATGGGTGATACGGATGACGTCCGTGAGCCGCGCCGGCGTGATGGCATCGCAGACCGCGCGCAGGGGCAGATGGGTGGTGACCAGGGCCACGCGCAGCCCCGGCGTGGCCAGCATCATGACGACCTGGCCGGTGTCCGACTCGGCGGCGAGGAATTCGGTATGGCCGGTGAAGGCGATGCCGGCAGCGTTGATGACGCCCTTGTGCACCGGGCCGGTGACCAGGGCGTCAAATTCTCCCGCGAGACAGCCCCGTACTGCCCGGCGCAGGGTCTCCAGAACGTAGGCCGCGTTGGCCGGATCCACCCGGCCGGGCCTCACCGGCGCTGTCGTGGTGACGGGCAGCACGCGCAGGGTACCCTCGCGAAGGGGGGTGGGCGGTCGGGCAGGGTCCGCTTCGAGGAGTGTCAGGGGCAGGTCCAGAAGGCGCGCGCGGGCGCCCAGCAGATCCGGATCGGCCACCACCACGAGTTCGGCGGGCCACGGGCGCTGGGCGAGCTGAACGCAGAGATCAGGGCCGATGCCGGCGGGTTCGCCGGGAGTCAGGGCAATGCGAGGTATGGGAGGAGGCACGGGCTATTGACGTCTACATGATTGATTGACGGTCATCGTGTAGCCCGATGCTGGTCCCATGGATGCAGGTCTCAGGGGCCGGGATCCAGGGGATGGCGTGGTTCCCTCGCTGATTTTCCATGGGGTATCGATCGCGCTGCCACCGGGTTTTCACGGCCTGCTACAGGCGGTATTCCACGTAGGCCTCGTCGCGCAGCCTGCGCAGCCAGTTGGCGGCGGCCTCTTCCACCTTGCGCTGGAAGATCTGGTTGCGGGCCTGATTGCGGGCGCGGGTTTCCGTGTCGTCGTGCTCGCGCCGTTCCAGGACCTGGATGAGGTGCCAGCCGAAGCCGCTCTTCACCGGCTCGCTGATCTCCCCCGGTTCCAGCGCGGTCATGGCCCGTTCGAATTCGGGGACCATCTGGCCCGGGCTGACCCAGCCCAGGTCGCCTCCGTCGATGGCCGAGGCCTTGTCGTCCGAGAAGGCCTGCGCCAGCCCGGCGAAGTCTTCACCCGCCAGGAGCCGCTCCCGCAGTCGGCGGATCTGCGCCAGGGCCGCGTCGTCGTCACGGCTGCCGTCGGCCCGCGTCACCGGCCGGATCAGGATGTGGCGGGCGCGGGTCTGGGTGACGACGTGGCGTTGTCCGTGACGCTTGTCCAGCAGCTTGATGAGATGAAATCCGCTGGGGCTGCGAATGGGGCCGGCCAGGTCACCTGCCGCCATGTCGCGCACGCGGTCCGCGAACAGGGTGGGGAGCTGGCCTGCCTTGCGCCAGCCCAGGTCGCCGCCTTCCAGGGCCTGCTGGCCGTCGGAGACGGCGATGGCGGTGGCAGCAAAGTCTTCTCCGGCGCGCAGGCGGGCGAGGACTTCTTCCGCCTTGGCGCGGGCCGTGCGGATCTCTTCCGGGCTGGCGGCCTCGGGCAGGGCGATGAGGATGTGGCCCAGGCGGTATTCCTCGTCGGCCTTGCCCTGTGCCCGCTGGTTGATGAGGAAGTTGTCGATCTCCTGCTCGGTGACGGTGATGCGGCTTTCCACCTGGCGCTGGCGCAGGCGGCGGATGATGATCTCCTGGCGTATTTCCTCCCGGAACTGGGCGAAGTCGAAGCCGTCCGCTTCCAGCACCTCCCGGAACTCACTGAGGGTGAGATCGTTCTGCGCCGCGATATTGGTCAGCGTCGTGTTGAGGGTCTCGTCGTCGATGCGGATGCCGGTGGCGGCAGCGAGCTGGAGCTGGATGCGCGTGAGGATGAGGCGTTCCAGGAGCTGGCGGCGCAGCACGCCGCGCGGCGGTCGCGCGCCGCCTTGCTGACGGAGCTGCTGTTCCAGCAGGTCGAGGCGCTGCTCCAGTTCGGTGGCCGTGATAACGTCGTCATTCACGATGGCCACGATGCGGTCCAGGGGCTGGAGCGGGGGGGATACGGCCGCGGCCAGCGGCAGGGGAGCGGCGAGGAGCAGGGCCATGCACGCCAGCATGGCCGCTTCCCGCCAGCGGCGTATCCGGTTCGGCAGATTCAACATGTCTTTTCCATTTCCTGAAGTTCACTCATTTCCGGTAGCCAAGGATAGCATTTCCCAGGATCGCCTCCATATCCCTGCCCAGGCTGGCGAGGCCCTTGAATTCGAATTCAACGTAATAGGTCACGCTGTCCTCGCCGTTCCGCTTCAGGTAGCGGCGGGCGAGGAAGTTGACCCGCCAGCAACAGTTTTGATACTCCAGCCCGCCCAGGGTTTCCAGGGTCTGCTCCTTGAGCAGGTCCCGGTTCCAGCGTCCCATGATGTGCCAGTTGCGGTGCAGGGGCCAGAGCAGGGAGACATCACTCTGTTCCAGGGTGTCGTTGCGATAGCGGTAGGAGAGATTGAGGACGCGGCGATGGCCCGGGCGGTAGCGCAGGCCCACGGCACCCTTGTCCACCGTGTCCAGTTCCGTGTCCCAGCGCAGGTCGCCGGTGAGGGTGAGGGCGGCGGTGAGGTTGGCGGTGGCCTCGGCGACGATGTCGGAGCGCCCGCGGGTCTCGGGCGCGCTCCCCAGGGTGACTTCCCGGTCCTGGAAATAGAGGATCTGTCCGCCCTTGAGTACCAGGCGTTCCACGCCATCCTTGTTCACCAGGCGCGTGGTGAGGGCCACGCTGAGCTGGTTGGCGTCGCCGATGCGGTCGACGTTGGTGAAGCGGTTGTCGCGGAACAGTTGGTTGAAGTTGAAATCGGGCAGGCCGGTATCGAAGAGGGGAATGTCACTCTGATCTCGTCGCGGCACATAGAGATAGAACAGGCGCGGTTCCACCGTATGCAGCAGGGGGCCGTACCAGCGCTCCAGGAACAGGCCGCCGTCGAGGCTGAACAGGGGGACCGTGCGTTGCGGCCGCGCCTCGCCGCCGGGGGGGAGTTCGCTGAGGTCGTAGGCCGTGTAGGCCAGCTTGAGCCGGGGTTCGAGGAAGGCGCCGGGATGTTCCAGCGGCAGGCTGATGGCGGGCTGGAGGTCGGCGCGCAGGCCGCTGACCCTGTCCGTGCGCTGAAAATTGACCAGTTCGCTCTCCAGCGTGAAGACGGGGCGGTTGGATTGGTCCTGCGGAGACAGGTCGAGGGTGAACTGGGGCAGGCGCTGATAGGGCCGGGCGCTGTCGGGGATGGTGTCGTCCACGGTCTGGAAGCTCTGCAGCAGCAGCCCGGCGGAGAGGGTCTCGCCCGCGTAGTTGAGGCTTGCCATCTGGGGCAGATGGCTCACGGCGGCGAGGCTCAGGCTGCGGCCGAAGTCGTTGAGATAGTCGGCGTCGGAGACGTAGTTGTACTGGAGCGCGCTGCGTACCCGCGGCCAGGGCGTGCCGTCGTGGCGCAGGGTCAGCGCGCCGCGCCGCTGATCGCCGTAGGCCTTGTCCTGGTCGATGATTTCGAGATTGATCTGGCCGCCATTGCGTGTCGTGAGATAACGAAACTCGCCCATCATCAGGAGTCCGCGCCTGGAAAAATAATTGGGGGTGATGGTGGCGTCGTAGTTGGGCGCCAGGTTGAGGTAATAGGGCAGGGCCAGTTCCCGGCCCAGCTTGTTGGAGCGGCCGATGGTTGGGACGAGAAACCCGCTCTTGCGCTGGTTGTTCAGGGGAAAGCTCAGATAAGGCGAATAGAACAATGGGATCTTCATGAAGGACAGCCAGGCATGGCGCGCCGTGCCTACGTTGCGTTCATGGTCGAGGGTCACCTTGCGTGCCCGCAGTTGCCAGTCTTCCCGGCCGGGATCGCAGGTGGTGTAGCTGCTGTCCATGAGCGTGGTGCGTCGCCCGCCCTCCAGGAAGATCTGTTGCGCCCTGCCGTGGCCATGCTCCCTGGCGAGCTGGAAGCGTGCCTCCTCGACGGTACCCGTTTCACTGTCCAGCTGGAAATTGCCCTCGGTGCCTTCCACGATGAGATTCTTTTTTTCATAGCGCAGTCTGCCGCTGGCCCTGGCGCGTTCCGTGGGGCGCCAGTAGGTGACCTCGTCGGCGCGCAGGCGCTGCCGGTCGGCCAGGATCTCCACGTCGCCCCGGAAGCGGTAGATGGTGCCTTCGCTGATGGTGCCTTCATCGGCGCTGACGAAGGTCCTCCCCTGGGCGTCGGCGGGGATCTGCGGCGACTCGATCACGTGCCGGCACAGCGCCCACTTGCCCTGGCCCGCCTGGACGGGGGAGGCGGGAACGAGGGCAGCGGACGGCAAGAGGAGGAAGGCCAGGAAAATGCGGCGTGCACCGCGGGCCGGTCCTGGCGGATGCATGTTCACGGCGGCATTCCCGACGTTGCTATGGGCGTTGGTATGATGAATCCGGTTTGTATAGAATGAGGCCCTACACTCATCGAAGCGGGCGAGGCGGGGTGCGTAACAAGACGGTTTCCTTCAAATTCCTGCTGTTCCTGCTGCTGGTCGTCATCGCCCTCGTCATTGTTCTGATTTCAACCCGGCCCGTCAAACAGCCTGCCCTGCAGGCGCCGCCGCCGGTGCGCGTGGAGACTACTGCGGTGCGTCGCATGGACCTGCAGCCGCAGCGGGAACTCACAGGATATTTGCGTCCCGCGCGCAAGTCCACTTTGCATTTCGAGCTGAGCGGTCGCGTGGTGGCGCGCCTCGTGGAGGCGGGCGATGCCGTGGCCGCGGGTGCCTTGCTGTTGCGCCTGGAAGACGGCGATTACCGCGATGCCGTGGCCGAGGCCGAGGCGCGCCTGGCCGAGGAACGCGCTGCCGTGGCGCGTGACCGGCGTCTTCTCGCCTTTGTCGAGGACAACCGGGCATTGCAGCGCCGCGAGGTGCGCCGCCTGGAGCAGCTGGGAGAGGAATCCCTCGCTTCCGAGTCCAAGCTCGACGAGGCGCGGCAGCGTCTCCTGCAGTTGCGCGCGGAGGAGGAGAAGCTGCGTTACAGCGTGGCGACGGCCGAGTCCCGGCTCGCCCTGCGCGAGGCGGCTCTGCGCCGGGCGGCACGCAACCTGGCGCGTACCCGCCTGGAAGCACCCTATGAGGCCGTGGTCAACCAGGTCTTTCTCGAAGAAGGCGATTATGTCAGCCCGGCCACGGCGGCTGTGGAGATCGTGCGGCTGGATGCGCTGGACCTGTATCTCGAGGCCGGTGCAGAAGTCGCCGCGGCCCTGCGCGCGGGACAGCGTGTCCAGGTGTTTGTCGATGCCTCGTCCCGCACCGGCCGGGTGGTCGCCGTGCAGCAGGATCCCGATCCCCGTACCTTCACCCATGCAATCCGCATCCGCGTGCCGGGGGCGGGCCTCCTGCCGGGGCGCCCTGCCCGTGCCCTGCTGCCGTTGAAGCCGCTGTCCGGCGTGCTGGTGGCGCCGGTGAGCGCGGTACTGCGTGACGACGGCAAGGCCTTCGTCTTCGTCGTCTCGAAGGAAGGCAGGCTTGTACGCCGGCGCGTGCTGCCCGGCGAGCGCATCGGCGATCTCCAGGTGTTGCGCGAGGGTGTTGCGGCCGGGGAGGTGCTCGTCGCGCGTGACGTGGCCCTGCTCAGCGACGGCCAGCAGGTGAACCCCGTTGTGGGGGGGTCCGCGGAGACCGAGGCGACGGGCGGCGTCTGAACATGGGCGTCGTCCATTTCGCCATCCGCAATCCCCTTATCACCAACCTGCTGCTGGCGGTGGTGGTGGTGGCCGGCGTGGTGTCCTGGTATGCCATGCCGCAGGAGATGTTCCCCGTGGTGGAACTGGACAAGGTGCGCATCACCACGGTCTACGAGGGGGCCTCCCCGGCGGAGGTGGAGCGCCAGGTGACCCTTCCCCTGGAAGAGGAGTTCGATGGCATGGCCGACATCGACGTCATCACCTCGACCAGCAGCGAGGGACTGTCCAGCATTCTCATCGAATTCAAGCAGGGTGCCGACATCGACGGTTTTCTCCTGGATGCGCGCACCGTCGTGGATCGCATCGACGATCTCCCGGCGGAGGCGGAGCGCCCCGAGATCAACCGCCTGCAGACGCGTTTCCCCGTCATCAGCGTGGCCCTGTACGGCGAGGTGGCGCGAAGCGGCCTGCTGGCGACGGCGGACCAGGTCAAGCGGCGTCTGCTGACCATTCCCGGCGTAGCCAGTGTGGGCATGGCCGGTGATCGCGACTGGGAACTCTGGGTGGAGGTGGATCCGGACCTGCTGGCGGTTTACCGGGTCACCCTGGCCGAGGTGCTGGCAGCCCTGCGGGATCATCTCCGCGACCTGCCCGGCGGGGCCATCGATGCCGTGGAGGGCGACATCCTGCTGCGCGGCGCAGGTGTTGCGCCTTCGCCGGCGAACATCGAAGCCCTGCCCCTGCGCGTCAACGCCGCCGGCGGCCAGCTCGCCCTGGGCGCCGTGGCCCGGGTGAGCCTGCGCCTGGAGGAGGCCCGCACCCTGGCGCGCTTCAACGGCCGGCCCTCCATCAACATGACTGTCACCAAGACCGCCGATGCCTCCACCATCGCGGTATCCGAGCGGGTGCGCCGCATGGTGGACGAGCTGAACCGCGAGCTGGCGCCCGCCGTGCACGTGGCGGCCTACAGCGATTTGTCGAAATACGTGAAGACCCGCCTGCAGACGGTCAAGTCCTCGGGGCTGGTGGGGCTCGTGCTGGTGCTCCTGTCCCTGTACCTGTTCCTCAATTTCCGCGTCGCGCTCATCACCGCCCTGGGGATCCCCGTGTCCTTCCTCTTCGCCGTGATCATGCTCAATTACCTGGGTTACTCCATCAACATGGTGTCATTGTTCGCCTTTCTCATCGTGCTGGGCATGATCGTGGACGATGCCATCATCGTCACCGAGAACATCTATCGCCACATGGAAGGCGGGCTCGCGCCGGAGGAGGCCGCCCTGCGCGGCGTGCGCGAAGTGTTCTGGCCGGTGACCGCCTCCACGGCCACCACCATTGCCGCCTTTCTGCCCATGTTCGCCGTGGGCGGCACCATGGGGGCCTTCATCGCCGTCATCCCGGTCGTGGTGATCTTCGCCCTGATCGGGTCCCTGCTGGAAGCCTTCGGCGTGCTGCCTTCCCATGCCTACGAACTGCTGCGGGTGAGCCGGCGGGCGCAGCAGCGGCGCATGAACTGGCAGCGTCTCCTGGCGGGATATGCGGGCTTCATGGGCTGGGCCCTGCGCAACCGCTACCTGGTGTCCCTGGCCATCGTGGGCGTGCTGGTGGTGACGGTGACCTATGCGGCCACGCGCATGTCCTTCGAGCTCTTCGGCCATATCGAGACGGGCCAGTTCTTCGTCAACATCGAGGCACCCAACACCTACAGCCTGGAGGACTCGGCGCGGCTGGCCGAGGCCGCCGAGGCCGCCGTGCTGGCGAGCATGCGTGAAGGCGAGCTGGACAGCCTGCTCACCAACGTGGGCGTGACCTTCATCGACTTCACCACCATCAAGTTCGAGAGCAACTACATCCAGCTCATCATCGATCTCAACAAGCGCCGTCCCCAGGGTTTTATCGAGCGCTGGATCACCCCGCTGGTGAGCCTGCGCCTGAGCTGGGAAGGCACGCGCGAGCGCGAGACCGAGGCGGTCATCCGCGAGGTGCGCCAGCGGCTCCAGACCCTGCCGGGCATCCAGCGTTTCTCCATCCTCCGGCCCCAGGGCGGGCCCGCCGGCAGCGATGTGGAGGTGGGCATCGTGGGCGAAGACGTGACCCTGTTGCGTGAATACGGCGAACGCCTGGTGGCCTTCCTGCGCCGTCTCCCCGGCGTCTATGACGTACACCAGGACCTGGAGCCGGGCAAGCTGGAATACCGCTACACGCTCAACGAGCGCGGGCGCCAGATGGGACTGACCCAGGCCCGGCTGGCGGAGGCCGTCAGAGCGGGATTCCAGGGGGTGGAGGCGGTGCATGTCACCCGCGGCAACGAGCGCCTGCCGGTGCGCGTGATCTATCCCGAGCGGCTGCGCCACGACCCGGCGGCGCTGGCCAGGCTGCGCATCGTCCTCCCCTCGGGACAGGTCGTGCTGCTGGGGGAGGTGGCCGACATCGCGGTGGGGCGCGGTTACAACCTGGTCAAGCGCCGCGACCTGCAGCGCCTGGCCACGGTGACCGCCGAGGTGGATGCGGACGTGACCACGGCGCTGGCCGTGGCCGACCGCGTCCGGGAAGTGTTCGGGCCCGAGATCGAATCACGCGACGGCTACCGGCTCCTGTTCCTGGGTGAAAAACGCAAGGCCAACGAATCCATCCGGGACATGCTGCAGGCCCTGATCATCGCCGTGGCCCTGATCTTTTTCATCCTGGCGGCCCTGTTCAAGTCGCTGCTGGATCCGCTGGTGGTGATGTTCGCCATTCCCTTCGGCGTGATCGGCGTGATCGTGGGGCACCTGCTGCTGGGGCATCACCTGCAGTTTCTCTCCCTCATCGGTTTTCTCGCGCTCTCGGGCATCGTCGTGAACGACTCGCTCATTCTGGTGGAATTCGCCAAGCGCCTGCGCGCCGCGGGCCGCGAACGCATCGAGGCCCTGGTGGAAGCGGGCCGGGTGCGGGCGCGGCCCATCCTGCTCACCAGTATCACGACCTTCCTGGGCATCTCCCCCCTGATCTTTTTTTCCACCGGGCAGACCGCCTTTCTCGCGCCCATGGCGGTCAGCCTGGGCTTCGGGCTGCTGTTTGCCACGGTGCTGATCCTGGTGGGCATTCCCTGCTTCTATCTGCTGGCGGACGACCTGCGCTGCCTGGTGCGTTGCCGGCTGTCTCATAGGCAGCGCCGCCGGTCCGCGGCAGAGGATGAGGCCCGCCTGCATGGATGAAGGCATGGATGAAGGCATGGATGAACGCAGCGCCTCGTTGCATGACTGGCTGACCCGGGACCTGGGCCTGTCCGTGCGTTCGCTGACGCCCGCCTCGGCGGATGCCAGTTTCCGCCGTTATTTCCGCGTCCATCTCCCCCGGGGCACTTACATCGCCATGGATGCGCCGCCGGACAAGGAAGACTGCCGTCCCTTCGTCCGCGTGGCGGCCGCCTTTGCCGCGCGGGGTGTCAACGTACCGCGCATCGAGGCGGCAGACCTGGAACGGGGCTTTCTCCTGCTGAGCGATTTCGGGGACCGGTCCTACCTGTCCGCCCTCGACGAAAACAGCGCCTCCGGACTCTACGGTGACGCCATCGACACGCTGCTGCGGCTCCAGGGCGGCGGCGAGCCGGATGACCGTGTCCTGCCGCCCTACGATGAGACCCTGCTGCGCCAGGAGATGAACCTGTTCCGTGACTGGTTTCTGGAACGGCATCTGGGCATGGTGCTGACGCCGGCCCAGGCGGCGGACTGGGAGACGGTGAGCGAGGCCCTCGTGCGCTGTGCCCTGGCGCAACCTCGCGTGTGGGTCCACCGGGATTATCATTCCCGCAATCTCATGGTGCTGGCCCGGGACAATCCCGGCGTGCTCGATTTCCAGGATGCCGTGCTGGGTCCTGTCACCTACGATCTCGTCTCCCTGTTGCGCGACTGCTATGTCCGCTGGCCCGAGGCGCGGGTCCACGACTGGCTGGCCCGCTATCACCACCAGGCGCGGAGGGTGGGGCTGCTTGGCGACGTGTCGCCGGGGCAGCTGCAGGCGTGGTTCGACTGGATGGGCGTGCAACGGCACCTGAAGGCGGTGGGTATCTTTGCCCGGCTGTATCATCGGGACGGGAAGCCGCGCTATCTCGGGGATATCCCGCGTACCCTCGGTTATCTGCACATGGTCAGCGGGCGATATCGGGCATTGGCTGGACTGCAGCGCCTGCTCCACGCTTTGCCCCCTGTCCAGGGCCGGCGGGACTGAAGCCTGCCTGCCGCCTGGGATGCGGGCCAGATTCTCCGGTGCCTCCGATGAGATTTGTATATAATTGACCGCCATGATCAGTCTCGCCTTCTCCCGCCCCCTCCCGGCTGTCTCCACCACCGTACCGGGAATGGCTCTGCTTGTCCTGTGTGCCCTGTTGCCTGCGATCGCCCGCGCCGCGGGCCCGCCGCCTGCGCCCGTGGTGGTGGCGGTCGCACTGGAGCAGGAACTGGCGCCCATGGTCTGGGTCACCGGCGATGTCATCAGCCGCCACGAGGCCCGCGTGCCCGCCGAGGTGGCCGGGCGTCTCGAATGGGTGGTGGACGTGGGTGACCAGGTGAAGGCAGGGGGTATCCTGGCGCGTATCGATGCGGGTCCCTTGCGCCTGCAGCGCGAGGAGTCTGCCGCGGAGATCGAGGGGGTCGAGGCCCGCCTGGACTTTCTGCAACGGGAAGTGAAGCGCCTGCGACGCCTGGCCAAGAGCAACAATGCCGCCCAGACCCTCCTGGATCAGACGGTTTCGGAATTGAACGCGGAACAGGCGCGCCTCGCCTCGGCACGGGCCCGGCTGCACCAGGTGGAGGACCGTATCCGTCGCAGCACGGTGCGGGCGCCCTTCGCCGGGGTGATCATGGCGCGCCTGCGTCATCCGGGAGAGTGGGTGGACGCCGGCATGGAGGTGGTCCATCTGCTGGATACCGGCGAGCTGGAGGTGCGGGCCATGGCGCCCCTGGCCGCGCGTCCCTTTCTCGCGCCGGGCATGTCCCTGCGCCTGAAGTCCGGGGACGACGAGGCCACGGGTACGCTGCGGGCCCTGGTGCCGGCGGGGAATGCCCGTTCCCATCTCATGGATCTGCGCCTCGATTTCCAGAATCCGGGCTGGACCGTGGGACAGGTGCTGGAGGTGGCGGTGCCCACTGCCGCGGCGCGCCGCGTGCTGACGGTGCCCCGCGATGCGCTGGTGTTGCGCCGCAGCGGGATCACGGTGTATCGCCTCACGGCCGACGGGGGGGCGGAACGGGTGGCCGTGCGCACCGGTCTTGCGCAGGGGCCCTACATCGAAGTCATCGGTGAACTGCGCCCCGGCGACCGGGTGATCGTGCGTGGCGGAGAGCGCCTGCGGCCGGGGCAGAAGGTGAAGGTGATCGACGAAGCCCGCCCCGCCGACAGGGGCTGAGGCCGACGGGATGGCGGCATGACGCTGGTTAGGCTTTCTCTTGCCAATCCCGTCGCCGTGGCCGTGGGCGTCCTGCTCGTCCTGTTGTTCGGCGCCATCAGCCTGGGGCGTCTGCCGGTGCAGTTGACGCCGGAGGTGGAGGAACCCCAGATCAGCATTCGTACCGCCTGGCGTGCGGCCGCTCCCGCCGAGGTGGAGGCGGAGATCATCGAGCCGCAGGAAGACGCCCTGCGGGGACTGCCGGGGGCGGTGCGCCTCCTGTCCCAGGCCCAGCGTGGCCAGGGCACCATTTCCATCACCTTCGCCGTGGGCACCGATCTGCGGCGCGCCCTGCTGGAAGTGATGAACCGCCTCAACCGGGTGCCGCGGTATCCCCCCGATGCCGAGGAACCGGTGATCAGCACCGTGGGCGGCAACAGCCGCGCCATTGCCTGGTTCATTCTCAAGACCCTGCCGGGCAACGACCGGGACATCGCCAGTTATCAGGATTTCATCGAGGAAGTGGTGCAGAGCCGCTTCGAGCGGGTGCCGGGGGTGGCCCGTTCCGAGGTGCGCGGCGGCAGGGACAGGGAGATCCGTATCACCTTCGATCCCTACCGCGCCGCCAGCCTGGATATCCAGTTGCCGGAGGTGATCGCGCTGGCCGACAGCGAGGACGTCTCGGGCGGTTTCGTGGACGTGGGCAAACGCCGGTATACCCTGCGTTACGCCGGCAGCTATGACGTGGAGGCCCTCAGGGACATGATCCTGGCCTGGCGTGACGGCCAGCCGGTGCGCCTGCGGGACGTGGCGGATGTCGCTCTGCAGCCCGAGGACCGCGCCAGCTTCGTGATCCAGAACGGCCGCCTGGCCATGGCCGTCAACGCCCATCGCGAGACCGGCGTCAATGTGCTGAAGGTCATGGAAGGGCTGCGCGAGGCCGCCGCCGAGCTGCGCGACGGGCCGCTCAAGCGCGCCGGCCTGTCCTTCGAGCAGGTCTATGACGAAACCGTCTACATCAACCGTTCCATCGCCATGGTGCGCAACAATCTCCTCCTGGGCGTGTTTCTGGCGACCGTGGTGTTGTGGTGGTTCTTCCGTCGCATGCGCGCCACCCTCATGGTGGCGCTGGCGATTCCCGTCTGTATCTTCGGCAGCTTCATGCTCATGGATGGCGCCGGTCGCACGCTCAACGTCATCTCCCTGGCGGGACTGGCCTTTGCCGTGGGCATGGTGCTGGACGCTGCCATCATCGTCCTGGAGAACATCGTGCGCCTGCGGGAGCGCGGCGTTGCCAGCCACGAGGCGGCCCTGGACGGGGCGAGCCAGGTCTGGGGCGCGCTGCTGGCCTCCACCGCCACCACGGTGGCCATTTTCCTGCCGGTGGTCTTTCTCGCGGACGAGGCGGGGCAGCTGTTCGCGGATCTGGCGTTGACCATTGCCGTCGCCATCCTCTTTTCCCTCATCGTCGCCATCACGGTGCTGCCCGCCTCGGCCATGACCTGGTTGCGCACGGTGGAGATGCGCGACCCTCACGAACACTGGTGGCAGGCGCTCACCGCCCTCATCATGCGGCTCACCGAGACCCGGCTGCGGCGGGGTTTGTGGATCCTCGTCCTGGTGTCGCTGCCCATTCTGGTCGTGGTGTGGCTCAAGCCCCAGGCGGACTATCTGCCCGAGGGCAACCGCAACCTGGTCTTTGCCTTCATCAACCCGCCGCCCGGTCACAACATCGATGCCATCGAGAAGGAGATGGGTCAGGTGGTGGCCGCCCGCCTGCAACCCTATCTGGACGGCGAGAAGGAACCCCAGGTGTTGAATTATTTCTTCGTCGCCTTTGCACGGGGCATGTTCATGGGGGTGCGGACGGTGGATCCGGCGCGCACCAGCGAGCTGCTGCCCATCCTGAACGGCATCCTGCGGGGGTTTCCGGACACCATCGGTTTTGCCTTCCGGGCCTCTCTCTTCGGCGGTTTCGGGGAAGGGCGCAAGATCAACATGGACATCCAGGGGCGGGACCTGGACAGCCTGCTGGCGGCTGCGCGCACCGGCTTCATGACCATCCGCAAGGTCATGCCCGGGGCCTCGGTGCGGCCCTTCCCCGGTCTCGACCTGGCCGAGCCCGAACTGCGGCTGATTCCCGACGAGCGGCGTATCGCCGAGGCAGGCTGGGACCGGCGCACCATGGCAGGGGTGATCCGCGCCCTGGGCGACGGCCTCTACGTGGGCGATCATTTCGATGGCGAAAGGAGCCTGGACGTCATTCTGCGTTCGGCGCCCTGGGAGACGCCCGAGGATCTGCTGGCCCTCCCGCTGGCCACACCCGAGGCGGGCATTCAGCCCCTGGGTGAGCTGGTGCGCCTGGAGCGCACCGCGGGGCCGGACGAGCTGCGGCGTGTCGACCGGCGGCGCACGGTCACCCTGCAGGTGGGGCCGCCGGAGGGCGTGTCCCTTGAAGAGGCGCTGGCCATCCTCAAGCGCGAGGTGGCGCCCGTGGTGGAGGGCATGCTGCCGGAGGACGGGGAGATCCGTTACACCGGCACGGCCGACAAGCTGGAGACGGCGCTGCGCAACATGGCGGGCACCTTCCTCCTCGCCATCGCCATCCTCTATCTGCTCATCAGCGCCCTGTTCCGTTCCTTCCGTGACAGTCTCCTGGTGCTGCTGGTGATTCCGCTGGCCACCGTGGGCGGCGTGATCGCCCTGCAGCTCACCAATGCCTGGAACCGCCACGTGGTGCCCCTGTGGGGCGGCCTGCCCGGCATCCAGTCCATGGACCTGCTCACCATGATCGGTTTCGTGATTCTGCTGGGACTCGTGGTCAACAACGCCATTCTCCTCGTGCACCAGACCCGTGCGGCGGAACGCCAGGGCCTGGCGCGCCGCGCCGCGGTGGAGCAGGCCGTGCGTCTGCGCCTGCGGCCCATCCTGATGAGCACCCTGACCAGCATTTTCGGCATGCTGCCCCTCTTGCTCATGCCCGGTGCGGGGACCGAGCTGTACCGGGGCATGGCCGCCGTCATCGTCGGCGGCATGAGCATCTCCACAGTCTTTACCCTGTTGCTGCTGCCCAGTCTGCTCCGCATCGGCGACAATGCCGATGTCGTCACAGCCCGGGCGTGACCCCTGTCACACCACGCCTCGGGGATTCAATTTAATATTTTCTGCTGCCGATACAGGTTGCGGAGGAGCGGCTCCGCGAGGGGACGCTTCAGGATCGTCGGTGGACTTCCTTTTATCCCGTTTCATCCACGAAGGCGTGTGCAGAATATGATGATGGACAGACCAGGTTCACAAGCCGTGCCACAGGCAGGCCCCGCGGCCCGGGCCGGCGGGCCCTTGCTGAATATCCGTGCCCGTATCGAGCGCCTGGACAAGCTGCCGCCCATGCCGGAGATGACCCAGAAGATCATCCAGTTGAGCGCCAACCCCGATGCCCACATCCGTGAGCTGGTCAAGGTGGTGGAACTGGATCCGAGTCTCGCGGCACAGATCATGCGCTACGCCAGTTCCCCCTTTTTCAGCTACCGGGGCAAGATCGACTCCCTGGATACGGCCATCACGCGGGTGCTGGGTTTCAATACCGTCCTCAATCTCGCCCTGGGAGCCACGGCTGCCAAGCCTTTTCGCATCCCGCGCAACGTGCCGCTGGGTCTGGATGCCTTCTGGCGTCATGCGGTATTCAGTGCGGCGCTGGTGCAGGCGCTCAGCAGCATCCTTCCCGCCGAGCTGCGTCCCCCCGCGGGCATGGCCTATCTCGCCGGCATGCTGCACAACTTCGGCCATCTGCTGCTGGGGCATCTGTTCAAGAATGAATTCCTGATACTCAACAAGTACATCGTCAACGAGCCCCACAAGACGGTCGAGGAGCTGGAGCTGGAGGTGCTGGGTACGGATCACGGCCAGATCGGCGCCTGGCTCATGACCGCGTGGAAGCTGCCCGAAGAAGTGGTCGTGGCCGCCCGGGAACATCACAACGAGGACTACCACGGCCCTCATGCCGTCTATGCCCAGCTCGTACTCATCGCCGACCGCCTGCTCAAGGGGCAGGGCATGGGTGATGCGCCGCACGGCGAGCTGCCGCCCATGGTGCTGGAATCGCTGGAGATCGGCGAATATCAGGCCGTGACCATTGCGGAGAGGATTCTCGAGGGCAGCGACGGGCTGGAAGTCATGGCGCGCCGGTTTGCCTCTTGAAGTGTGAGTGACAGCCGTCAGGCGTTGGAGGCGCAGACCTGGGCATAATCCTCGTAGCCGGGAAATTCGGCCCCTTCGCTGCAATAGCGGCAGTCGGGATTGGCGCGGGTCTTGAGCACGGTGAACTGGGATGACAGGGCGTCATAGTGCAACTGGCGTCCCACCAGGGGCTCGCCGATGTCCAGCAGGATCTTGATGGTTTCCACCGCCTGAAGCAGCCCCAGGACACCGGGCATTACGCCCAGCACGCCGGCCTCTGCACAGGAGGGCGCCAGTTCCGGCGGCGGCGGTTCGGGAAACATGCAGCGGTAGCAGCCGCTGCGGTTCTTCGCATAGGCGGGCCAGAAGACGGTGATCTGGCCTTCGAAGCGATACACCGCAGCGTGAACATTGGGCAGGCCCAGCTTGACGCAGGCGTCGTTGATGAGATAGCGCGTGGCCAGGTTGTCGGTGCCGTCCACGATGACGTCATAGCCGGAGAAGATCTCTTCCACGTTGCCGCTGTCCAGGTGGGTTTCGTGGCCGATGATCCGGACCCCCGGGTTGAGTGCCTGGAGCGCAATGCGGGCCGATTCCACCTTGGGCATGCCCACGCGGTCCTCGGTATGCAGGATCTGGCGCTGCAGGTTGCTGCGGTCCACCACGTCATGGTCCACCAGCCCCAGGGTGCCCACGCCGGCAGCAGCCAGATAGTAGGCAGAGGGCGAGCCCAGTCCTCCCGCGCCGATGAGCAGAACCTTGCTGTCCAGCAGTTTGAGCTGTCCTTCCTCGCCCACCTCCGGCATCAGCAGGTGACGGGCATAGCGCTCCCGGTCCTCGGCGCCCAGGAAACGGGGGATTTCGAAGGGGTGCCCCTCGTTCTTCCAGCGGCTGAAGCCACCTTTTATGGAGCGGACATCCTCATAGCCCAGTTGTCTGAGGGCATCGGCGGCAAAGAGGGAACGCACGCCGCCGGCGCACATGACCAGCAGCGTTCTCGCCGTATCGGGCACGGCATCTTCGATGCGCAGTTCGAGAAAGCTGCGGCCGAGACGATAGGCGCCCGTCGGGCTGCCCTGCACGATTTCATCGTGGTCACGGACATCGATGAGTGCGGCACCATTTTCCTGGAGTGCAAGGGCCTCTGAAGGTGTGACTTCGGGAATGGACGAGCGCAATTCTGCCAGGCGACGGTCTTTGGCCTTCATGGATCGGATTACCTCCAGCGGAATTCAAAAGTTGTTAGCGGCAGTCAGGCAGCTGAGTTTATCCTGACACACCACTTGTGCAGCGGAATCCGTTCTTCAGGTTGAGTTGCAGGGGTGTTCGGAGATCCTTGTCGGAAGCTTGATTATACAACACTCTCTTTTTCTTTGCATGGACTGTCCTCGGCGTGAGCCGGGCCGCATACGGCGCCGCATACGGTGCCGCATACGGTACAGGCCGGATCACGATGCAGCCGGACGGTACGGAACCGCATGGTGGCGGCATCCAGGCGCAGCAGCCGTTCATGCAGACCTTCACCGAGCCCCAGAAGCAGCTTGAGGGTCTCGGTCGCCATGATGCTGCCGATGATGCCCGCAAGCGGCGCCAGGATGCCCTGGCTGCTGCAGTCGCTTTCGCCATCCCTGCCTTCCTCGGGATAGAGGCAGGCGAAACAGGGGCCGCCGGCCCGGAACACCGTGACCTGTCCCAGGTAACCGCTGACCGCGCCGCTGACGAGGGGCTTGCCGGCGCGCATGGCAGCCGCATTGACGGCGTAACGGGTGGCAAAGTTGTCACTGCCGTCGAGAATGACGTCCGCGGCGCCGGCCATCTCGTGCAGCATGGCGGCGGTCATGCGTTGCGGCAGGGGAACGATGCGGATTTCCGGGTTGAGGGCCGTCAGCGCCCGGGTGGCGGAGACGGCCTTGTTGCAACCCAGGTCCGCGGTCCGGTGCAGGATCTGGCGATGAAGGTTGCTGAGTTCCACCTGGTCGCCGTCGCACAGGGTGAGCCGGCCCACGCCGCTGCCGGCCAGATAGAGGGCAGCCGGCGAGCCCAGCCCCCCGGCGCCGATGACCAGGACCCGGGCGGTGCGCAGTCTTTCCTGTCCTTCCAGGTCGAAACCCGGCAGGAGGATCTGGCGGCTGTAACGTTCCAGTTCTGCGTCGCTCAGAAGATCCGTGCCTGGAACTTCGCTGTGAGGTGACGATGCCATTTCAGAGGCGCCATTTGACGGATGTCAGAAACGGTAGCGCCAGAAAAAGTCCTGGGGTTCCCGGCGATCATCCGCCCAGCCGCCCAGGAGGTAGATATCATGGCCGATCACGGCCACGCCCATGGCGGCCAGGGTGTGGGGCATGGGCGGCAGGTGATGCCACTGGCGGTTGGCGATGTCGTAGACGGCCGCATGGTCGCTGATGCCGTCGCCGCTGTAACCGCCGAAGATGAACAGGTGGCCGTCGACGAGGCAGGCGCCGTGCCCGGCGGCGGTCCAGGGGAGCGTGATTTCGCCTCGCTGCCACGTGTCGGTGGCGGGGTCATAGACCTCGGTGTGGTCGAAGTTGTTGAAGCCCTCTGGCGTGAAGGCCACGCCGCCCATGGTGACGATACGGTCGCCGATGACCACGGCATCCAGGGCGAAACGGGGCGTGGGCAGGGGCGCGATCTGTTCCCAGCGGCCGGTTTGCAGGTCGAGGCGTTCGCAGAATTCGAATCCCGGATCGGTCTGCGGGCCGGCGACCACGGCGTCGGGGTGGTGGCCGCCCATGATGTAGATGTGTCCGTCCAGCAGGGCGCCGGCGGGGTAGTCGTGAGGCATGAGCATGTCCGGACCCCGGGACCAGTCGTCGCGGTCGGGATGATAGATCTCGGTGGTGGGGAGGAAACGGAAGGTACCGTCGGGTTGCTTGAAGCCACCGCCGATCACGTAGATGGCATCATTCACGGTTCGCGCAATGGCACCGGAGCGCAGGGTGGGCATGTCGCTGACCGTGGACCAGCACCCAGCCGACGGATCATAGACGATCGCCGAGTTGAGGCTCTTGAAATTGGGGCCGCCGCCACCGAAACCATAGATTCTGCCGCCATGGACAGTCGTGGGACAATGGGAACGGGGGATGGCGAGGGGGGGCAGCTCTTCCCATTGCCCTTGGGCGAACGGGTGTGCGGATGGGCTTGAATTTTTCATAAAGCGTTCTCTTCGAGATAATGGCTGTTTGTGATGACGGGGTCTCGGGGCTGTGAGAAATCAGCGAATGCTCCCGATGCCTGCGGCACCATCTGCCCTGTTAATAAAACTCGAGTTCAGGCCGAAATACAAGTAGCCGGGGGCGTGGCACGGTAGATTGCCTGTTCCAGCAGCATATTTCGGCGGCATATCCCGGCGTTGCGTAGGGACAATGGCGTTACTGTCGATTGTCTTAAAGTTATGGTGATGGGCCGGAGGCTGCCCCTGTCTTGCAGGGCGGTGCATTATAGCTTGTTTCACCGCAGGTGAGCGATTCCGTCAGATGTGAGAATGTGGTATGATTGGCATCAGTCATTACAAGGCTGGAGCGCAGCTTGCAGCTCTGCCGCAGCTACTTCACTTAGGATTCTTGAGCGCAAAGGCATGCGAAATGGTGCCCCGGGAGCGGAGGGCGCCGGCGGGATCCGCGCACAGCATCACGTCTGACAGACAGGCCGGCCCATTGGCAGGGTACGAGGCTTGAATCAAGAAAGGATTCCTCAATCAAACGCTTGCGTGATTTTGTGTCGCGGGTGAGGTGTGACAGTCTTCGAGCAGCCGGAGTTGCGTGCCGTGCTGTCACTGTGTATCCCTTACAAAAAAACAATCAGGTATTGAGATTGTTTACATATAGTCTCAAGCGGGAAAGCCCTCGAGGAGATGACAATCATGCTCAATAACACGGTGAACGCAAACAAGGCTTTTGGGGTATCAGAAAGCAATTCATCATCCACCGCAGAAAACCGCCACCCCAACCCTCTCCCTCCCCTCCAGGATCGTCATGGCCGCACCTTCGATTACGTAAGAATCGCTGTCATCGAGCAATGCAATCTGCGTTGTACCTATTGCATGCCGGAAGAGGGTGTCCGCTTCAAGGAGAAGGACATGGTGCTGCGCACGGACGAGATCCTGCGCATCGTGGATATCCTGGCGCGCATGGGGGTGCGCAAGGTTCGCTATACCGGCGGTGAGCCGCTGGTGCGCCCCGATATCGTGGAAATCGTGGAGCGCACCGTGCAGACACCGGGTGTCAAGGCGGTGCACATGACCACCAATGGCCTGTTGTTTCCCAAGTATGCGAAGGACCTGCGCGATGCGGGACTGTTCGGTGTCAATATCAGTCTCGATTCCCTGCGCGAGGACAAGTTTCAGCAGATCACGCGCCGCAGCGGGCTGGACAAGGTTCTGGAGAGCATCGACCTGGCAGTGGAGCTGGGCTTTCCCCGTGTCAAGGTCAATGTGGTTCTGATGCGCGGTTTCAACGAAGATGAACTGATCCCCTTCTGTGAGCTGACCAGGGACAAGCCCGTCACGGTGCGTTTCATCGAATTCATGCCCTTTGATGCCCACCAGATCTGGGAGACCGGGCAGCACTTTGCCAGTGCGGCGGATCTGTGCAGCCAGATCGAGGCGCACTATGCGGGCAGCGGCATCAATCCGGCCTCGGGGACCCGCACCGAACACCACATCTATCAGGTGCCGGGATATGCCGGCAAGATAGCCGTCATTCCAGCCTTTACCCGCAGCCTGTGCGGCAATTGCTCCCGGATCCGGGTGACCGCCGATGGCAATATCATGAACTGTCTCTATTCGGAGGTGCCCTATCACCTCAAGGACCTGATGCGCAACGGTGCCAGTGATGACGACGTGGTCGCCCTGTTCCGCAAGGCCTTCGATGAAAAATACAAGGACGGTTTCGAAGCCAAGAAGGCGGCCAGCATCGCCGCCAAGATCAATGTCTCAGACATCGATCGGGCGCGTGCCAGCATGACGCAGATCGGGGGCTGACGGGTAGCGAAGGGGCGTGTTCGCGCACCGCAATCTTTGTCGCAATCGGAGGTTTCTCGGGCCCAGTCTCATCCAACCCAAGGGGAAGCGTGCACTATGAGTTATAACGACCTGACACATTTCAATGCCGCCGGCGAGGCCCACATGGTGGATGTGGGTGAAAAGGCCATCACGACCCGGGAGGGCGTTGCCGAAGGCCGCATCTACATGCAGCCGGAGACCTTGAAGAAAATCATGGAGGGCGGTCACAAAAAAGGCGACGTACTGGGCATAGCCCGGGTGGCGGGCATCATGGGGGCCAAGAGGACGCCGGACCTCGTCCCCTTGTGCCATCCCATCATGATTACCGCCGTGGATGTGGAGTTGACGCCGGAGCCGGACAAGAACGCGGTGTATTGCAAGGCGACGGTGCGCTGCAACGGACAGACCGGCGTGGAGATGGAGACCATCACCGCTGTCCAGGTGGCCCTGCTCACCATCTATGACATGTGCAAGGCAGTGGACCGGGGCATGATCATTTCCGAGGTGGGATTGCTGGCCAAGTCCGGTGGCAAATCGGGCACCTGGCGGCGTTCCGCCTGATATGGCACATTCGTTTTTCCACCCTATCGCATGAGGGACAGGTATGGACATCAAGGTCAGATATTTTGCCAGTCTGCGTGATCGAATGGGACGCGCAGAGGACCAGGTCAGCCTGGATGGCGACAAGGTCACCGTGGCCGATTTGTGGAGCAAGGTTTCCGACGAACCCATCGCCGAGAATATCCTGGTGGCGGTCAACATGGAATACACGGATACCAGCCATGAATTGAAAAACGGCGATGAGGTTGCCTTCTTTCCCCCCGTAACCGGAGGTTGACGATGAAAGTAGCGATTACCAAAGAACCCCTGGATCCCTACAAGGAAGTCGTGGCCTACGAACGCGAGGCCCTGCCTCCCGGCAAGCATGGCGGGGTGGTGATCTTCGTCGGCACCATGCGCGACTTCAACGACGGTGAAAATGTGCGTTCCATGAATCTTGATCATTACCCGGGGATGACGGAGCGGCATATCGAGCGGGTCTGCCAGGAGGCCATGGACGAGTGGGACGTGATGGATACGCTGGTGGTGCACCGGGTGGGGGAGATGGTCCCCACGGACCCCATCGTGCTGGTGGCGGTCTGGTCCGCCCACCGCAAGGACTCCTTCGATGCCTGCCGCTACATCATCAATTATCTGAAGGAGCGCGCGCCGTTCTGGAAGTGTGAGATCACCACCGAGGGGAAGAAGCACTGGGTGGAGCACAACTCGGAAGATCCCGGCGTGGCGCAGCGCAAACTGCAAAAGACAGCCTGATCCCGCCTGGCACGTGGCGGACGATTCCCTGGCCTGTGAAGTACCTGCCCATGCCGGGTTAAAGGCCCTGCTTCACTGCGGAGCGGGGCTTTTTTCGAACGGCAGGTGTAAAAAGCCGGGTTGGACGGGAAGCGTTTGCAGAAGAGGGGGGCTGAATACCATCTTGATATGTGATATTATCAATACTTAACATGTATGAATCTTCCCCTGGCGCCCGCCTGATGCATAGACCGTCTTTTTTTCATTCGGATCGGGAAATCATGTTGCCATGAAGCCGCTGTTTTATCTCCTGGCAGCGTCCGTTTTTTTGAGCAGCGCAGAGGTGCTGGCTCATAAGGTCAATATGTTTGCCTTTGCCGAAGGGGACCAGGTTTTCGTTGAAGGTTATTTTTCTGACGGAAAGCGGGCCCGGGAGAGTGAAGTTGTTGTATTTGACCGTGCCGGCCGGGAGCTTCTCAAGGGGATCACGGATGACGAGGGCAGCTTCGTTTTCAAGATTCCCGTGCAGGAAGATCTGCGCATCACCCTCAATGCCGGTATGGGACACAAGACGGAGTATCTTATTCCCCGGGCCGAGCTTGCGGGCATGGGGGATGAAATGCCGGCCGCGGAGGTGTCTGGAAAGGCGCCTCTTGCCGCCGACGCCGGTGTTTCGTCTCCCGCGGGTGTTTCCGCTCCAGCAGCGGGTATCAGCGAAGCCGCCCTCCGCAAGGCCGTGGGCGAGGCCATCAGGCCCCTGATGCGCAGCATTTCCGAGTTGCAGGAACGGCGCAGTTTCAGTGACATCGTCGGCGGTATCGGCTTCATCATTGGGATTGCCGGCGTGTATTTTTATCTCAAGGCGCGCCGGATGCTGCAGGCCGGCGACAAGGATCAGCGCTGATCGGCGGCTGGTCTCAGTTCTCCAGACTTGAGACCGATACAGCATACGACGGCCGGGACTTTTCGACAGGCAACCCTCATCAGGCAAACGCGATGCATATTTCAGAAGGCATACTCTCCGCGCCGGTGCTGACAGCGGGATTCGCCGGTACCGCGGTGCTGGCCGCTGCCACCATGCGCAAGCTCGACATGGAAGAGGTTCCCAAGATCTCGGTGATCACTTCCGTGTTCTTTGTCGCCTCCCTCATCAAGATCCCCCTGGGGCCGGCCAGTGTTCACCTGATTCTCAATGGACTGGTTGGCGTGGTGCTGGGGTGGCGGGCCTTTGCCGCCATCATGCTGGGCATTATCCTGCAGGCTGTCATTTTCGGTCATGGGGGGATTACGGTCATCGGTGTCAACTCGGTGATGCTGGGTGGTGGCGGCCTGATCGCCTATCTGGTCTGGCAGCAGCGATTCCGCTTCCAGCTCAAGCGGCGTGCATTGGTTTTCGGCGCCCTGGCCGGCGCCGCCGGCACCATCAGTTCCGGGATTGTCCTGGCCCTGGCCCTGGTGACCACCGGTGAGGCCTTTCAGGCCGTTGCCGCCACGGTACTGGCGGCCCATGTGCCCATCATGCTGATCGAGGCAGCCGTGGTGGGGGCCTGCGCCGAGTTCCTGCAGCGCGTCAAGCCCGACATTCTCGCCGGGCAGCAGGGAGACCGGGCAGGCCGGGCCGCAGGCTGACGAGGCAGGGGACGCGATGGCGCTGGATATCGACCGTTACGCCCATCTCGAATCGCCCTTGCAGCGCTGGGATCCGCGGCTGAAGATTGCCGCACTGGGCCTGTTCATCCTTGTCACGGCCCTTCTGCAGACGATTCCCATGGCCATGGTGGCCCTGATCTGCGGCGCGGCCCTGCTGGGGCTCAGCGGCCTGCCGCTGCGCTTCATCTCGCATGGGCTGTCCTTCGTGCTGGTTTTCTTGCTGCCTTTCTTCATCATCATGCCCTTCAGTTATCCCGGTGACCCCGCTTTTCACTGGCTCGGCCTGGGTTTTGCCTGGGAGGGCCTGCGTCTGGCCAGCCTGATCTTTCTCAAGGCCCTGGCCATCGTCATGATGACCTTCACCCTGTTCGGTTCCAGCCGCTTCGACATCTCCATGCTGGCGCTGCAGCATCTCAGGTGCCCCCGCGTGGTGGTGCAGATGCTGCTGTTCACTTATCGCTACACCTACGTGTTTCTGGGCGAGATGCGCCGCATGCATACGTCCATGCGGGCGAGGGGCTTCATCGCCCGCATGGATCCTGCGACCCTGCGCGTCTATGGGCATTTCGTGGGTACCCTGCTGGTACGCAGTTTCGAGCGCACCGAGCGGGTCTACAAGGCCATGCTTGCCAAGGGCTATCAGGGCGAGCTTCATTCCCTCGTGACTTTCCGGGCGGAAGCCGCGGATTATCTCAAGGCGCTGGTGGTGCTTGCGGGGGGGGTGGTGCTGCTCTACGCTGATCGTGCCGGCCCCTGGCGGGTGGCTGCCCAGGGCTGGTATTGAAGAGGACGGTATTGAATGACTGAAGGGTCGAAGAGCGGGGTGGTGGCAGAGCGGATCATGATCGAGGCGGATGATGTCTGTTTTGCCTATCCCGGTGGTCACGAGGTTCTGAAGGGGCTGAGCTGCCGCATTCGCAAGGGCGAGAAGGTCGCCCTCATCGGGCCCAATGGCGCGGGCAAGTCCACCTTCATGAGTCATCTCAACGGCGTGGAACTGGCGACGTCGGGGCGCGTGCTCATCGATGGCCTCGAGGTGAGGAAGGAGAATCTCAAGACCATCCGGCGCAAGGTCGGTATCGTCTTTCAGGACCCTGACGATCAGCTGTTCTGCCCCACCGTCTTCGATGACGTGGCCTTCGGTCCGCTCAACCTGGGCCTGCCCCGCCAGGAGATCGAGGCGCGGGTACAGGAGGCCCTGGCCGTCGTGGGCCTGGAGGGCTTTGAGCAGCGCTCTTCTTTTCACCTCTCCTTCGGTGAGCGCAAGCGCCTGGCGCTGGCCACGGTGCTGTCCTACCAGCCGGACATTCTCGTTTTCGACGAGCCTTCCACCAACATGGATCCTCTCAACCGGCGCAACCTGATCAACTGGCTGAAGGCCTCCGACAAGACCATTCTCCTCTGTACCCATGATCTGGATATCGCGCTGGAGGTATGCAGCCGATGCCTGCTGCTCGTCGATGGCCGCATTGCGGCAGACGGGCCGGCACAGGACATACTCTACAACCGGCGCCTCCTGGAGGAGAACAAGCTGGAGCTGCCGCTAGCGCTCATGACCCATGAGCTGCTCCATGGGATACTCCACGAGCAGGAAATGGACGAAGAGCATCGCCACATCATCAGCCGGTTTCTGCACGCCCATCGCCATGCCCACGGTCCCGACGGCCATGTCCACGTTCATCTCCATGCCCACAGTCATGAACACGACCATCTGCACGAGGAAGTCGATGAGAGTCACTTCCACGCGTTCGGGCAGCACGACCACAACGGCGGGCACGGGCATATCGCCGTACCACATGCCCACGATGAAAGCGGCGGACATCATGAAGCGGCAGGCCGACAGGAAAGCGGCTCAGAGAAGGACAAGGCTTCCTGAGTCCGGTCGAGGCGCAAGTCCCGGCGGGATCGTATATTATGATATATTACTTTTTAATATTAACGAATAAAGGGTATAATCGAATCCCCGTTTTTTATGTGGCGGGTTATAGTTTGCACTACACCTCGTATCGTGTCGCACCAAAACTGAGGGTGGCGTGATGCCGATGGAGATACTGGCATCCCTCGGCTGCAGGGAACGAGCTTAGGCGGGAGAAAGACATGAACAGAAACAGAAAGATTTCAGGCGACAGCTTCGATTTTTCCAGTCTGCCGCTTTACTGGAAAATGCTCATCACGGGCTTTGTCATCATCCTGGGCACGGGTTATCTTGCGGCGGCCTTGAATGCCGCTTTGGCAGTGGGCGTTTCCGCCGAGGCCATCGCCGACCACTATGGCGACAAGAGCCTGTCTCGGGAGGAGCAGGCCATGATGGAAGAACGGGGGTTCGTGGAAGAAGAGTTCTCGCTGGACGATGAAGAGGATATGCCGGATGCCGGGATGGATCACGACATGGCAGGGATGGGCATGGACCACGACATGCCCATGGCGGGGCCGGTGGATGATTCATTGCCGCCCCAGATCCTGGTGCAGCTCGCCCATATTCATTTACTGGGATTTTCACTCATCCTGCTGGCCATCGGTGCCTTGTTTTGCCTGACACGCCTTGGCAGTGGTGCCAAGACGGTCCTGGTGGCCCTGTTGTTTCTCAGTTTCCTGGGGGATATCGCCGGCCTCAATTTGACGCGCTTCGTGGCTTCGGAATTCGCGTGGCTGACCATGATCGCGGGTACCCTCATCGGCGTCTGCCTGGCGATCATGATTCTGCGTATCCTGTGGGAGGTGTGGATCCCTCCGCGGGCTCATGGCTAGGAGTCTGGCGTTGTCCCTGGAAACGGCGCAGGCGGAGGCTGTTGCTGACCACGAACAGGCTGGACAGGCTCATGGCGCCGGCGGCCAGCATGGGGTTGAGCTGCAGTCCGGTGAAGGGATAGAGGGCGCCGGCTGCAACGGGTATGAGGGCGGTATTGTATGCATAGGCCCAGAAGAAATTGCCCTTGATGATGCCCAGGCAGCGGCGCGCAAGCTCGATGGCATCCGCAAGTGCCTGCAGGTTGCCTGACATGAGTATCACATCGCCGCTTTCCATGGCGATGTCGGTCCCCGTGCCCATGGCGATGCCCACGTCGGCCTGGGCCAAGGCAGGTGCATCGTTGATGCCGTCTCCCACAAAGGCAACCTTCCGCCCCGATTCCTGAAGACGCCTGACATGTTCTGCCTTGTGTCCGGGCAGCACCTCGGCCTGGATGGCATCCTGTGACAATCCCAGTTGACGGCCCACGGCTTCGGCAGTCTGGCGGTTGTCACCCGTGATCATGGCAACTTCCAGGTTCTGGGCCCGGAGTCGCTGCACGGCAGACTTGCTGCCGGGTTTCATCGGGTCCGATACGGCAAAAAGGGCAGCCAGGCGGCCATCGAGGGCACACCAGGCAAGGGTCATGCCTTGCTCTGCCAGCCGCTGCGCATGCGGCATGCCCGGCGTGATATCGATGTCCTTGTGTGCCAGGAATCGGGCCGTGCCGATGAGTATGTGATGACCGCATACGCGGCCGCTCACCCCTTCACCCGGCAGGGCCTGGAAATCGGCGACCGGCGCCATTTCCTCTTTCAAGTCCGGGATGCGCTCGCAGGCCAGTTCAACGATGGTCCGGGCGACGGGATGCTCGCTGGCCTGCTCCACGGACGCGATCCAGGAGAGCAGCCTGTTTTCATCGCCATGCCAGGCAATGTATTCGGCCACCGCCGGGCGCCCCTGTGTGAGCGTGCCGGTCTTGTCCATGACGATCACATCCACGTGCGCCAGTTGTTCCATGATGCGCCCCCGACGAAACAGGATGCCCAGCTCTGCCGCCTTGCCCGTGCTCACCATGATCGCCGTGGGGGTGGCCAGCCCCATGGCGCAGGGACAGGCGATGAGCAGGACGCTGACTGCGGCGGCGAAGGCGTAATTCAATGCCGGTTGGGGGCCCACGGCCAGCCAGACCAGAAACACGATGACGGCGAGCGCCATCACGACGGGGACGAAAACAGCGGCGATGCGGTCGGCAAGACGCTGGATGGCAGGCTTGCCGGCCTGGGCTTCGGCCACCAGCCGGATGATCTGCGACAGGAGCGTATCGTCGCCGGTCCGTGTGGCGCGCATGACCAGGCTGCCATGCTTGTTGATGGTGCCCCCGACCAGTTCACTGCCAGCCGTCTTGGCCCTTGGCAGGGGTTCGCCGTTGATCATGGACTCATCCACATGGCTTGCACCCTCAATGACTTCGCCATCGACGGGCACGCAGGTTCCGGGGCGAACCAGGAGCAGATCACCGGGACGCACCGATTCGACGGGTACTTCCCGGGGGGTGCCGTCGCGCAGCAGACAGGCCGTCTTGCTCTGCAGGCCGGCGAGTCTGCGGATGGCCTCGGAGGTGCGTTTCCTGGCGCCGGCTTCCAGGTATCTGCCCAGCAGGATGAGGGTGACGATCACTGCCGCTGCTTCGAAGTAGAAGTGGGCCGTACCGGGCGGGAACAGTTCGGGTGCAAGCAATGCCGCCACTGAATAGCCGTAGGCAGCCCCCGCCCCCAGCATGACCAGGCTGTTCATGCCGGGATTGAGGTGTTTGAGTTCCACCCAGCCCTGACGGAAGAACCGCGCGCCGGCGAGGAACAGCACCGGCGTGGTCAGCAGGAATTCCAGCCAGTGACGGACATCGTTTGAAAGCATCTGTGCCAGGCCGTTGTCAATGGCCGGACTGAGCATGGGGCCCATGACCAGCAGTACGAGCGGGAGCGTGAACAGGAGGGCAAGGAACAGATCCCGGCGCAGCCCCGCGCTGCTGGCATTGTCTTCACCCGTTTTGCCCGTGCTGCCGCGGGGAGTGTCCCATGCGCCTTGTCCTGCGTGATCGTCTTCGGCGGGGACTTCGTAGCCCGCCGCGATGATGGCCTGGCGCAGGGTTGCGGTGTCCACGGCGTCGGGCAGATATGCCAGATGGACACATTCCTTCAACAGGTTGGCCTCTGCCGAGACAATCCCCGCGATCTTGCCCAGCGCACGTTCCACCCGCCTGACACAGGCGGCACAGCTCATGCCATGCACTGGCAGGACACGTTTTTCGAGAACCGGCTGGTAGCCTGCCTGACGAATAGTGCCCAACAGTTCGGGCAAAGGCGCACGCTCCGGGTCGTGCTCGATCGCAACCCTGCCGGTTGCCAGGTTGGCGCTGGCAGCGCGCACGCCTTCGAGCCGGGTGAGCGCCCGTTCCACGCGCCGCACACAGGCCGCGCAACTCAAGCCCTGGACCTGGATGTGCTGCATGTTGCTCATGAGGAAGGGAAGGGGACAGGGAAGCGGGTTGTCAGCGGTATTTCAGGATTTCCATCAGCTCATCGACGATCTCGTCGGCATCGCCGCGTTGGGTCGCCGAGACCACGTGATCCTTGAGGTGACTGCGCAGGATCACGTTGCTGACTTTGCGCAGGGCGCCATCCACGGCCTTCACCTGGCGCAGGACATCCACACAATAGATGTCTTCGTTCTCCAGCATGCGCAGAATGCCCTCTACATGGCCCCTGATGGACAGCAGGCGCCGTCGTGCCTCGGCACGGCTTTGTTCGGAGAGCCTGAGTTGTTCGCAGCAGGGGTCGGCCATCAGCCAATTTCAGCCTCATAGCCCGCATCCTGGACTGCCGCCACGAGAGCCGCCGGATCGGGTGTCCCTTCCACCCGGGCTTCACCGCGTTCCAGATCGACCGTGACGACATTGGTGACGCCGGGTACCTGGGCAAGTGCCTCGGACACCGCATTGCTGCAGTGGCTGCAGCTCATGCCGGCGATTTTCAGACGGATCATGATCGGGGGCCTCCTTTGTTTGTCCTTTCAGTTCTCTTTATCCTCCCCACTCCCTCCCCAGGGGGGGTGGGTATGGCAGGTAATTTAGCATGCGTACCGATGTGCATCAAGCAGGCGATCGGGGCAGGCAACTGAGGGCCGGGAACAGGTGGCGTGGTGCGCGAGAGTGACTCGGGCGGGGGGGTAGGATAAAATTGGAGATATTCGTGAGATGTAAGGCTTTGATTCCATTTGCCAAGCCCTTGTGGCCTGTCTTTGGATTGCCGCCCTGCACTGCATCACTTACGACCGAATGTTATCGGGGAAGATGAATCATGGAACGTATTACGATGTCGCTCGATTCCGCGCTTGCCGAGCAGTTCGACGCCTTTATCAGTGAGCATGGTTATACCAACCGTTCCGAGGCAATGCGCGACCTCATCCGCCAGCAGCTCGAGAAGGAACGCCTCGAAAAGTCCGAGGACGGCTTTTGTGTGGCCACCTTGAGCTATGTCTACAACCACCACGAACTGGAACTGGCCAGTCGCATCACCGGGGTCCATCATCGCCATCATGAACTGAACCTGGCCAGCCTCCATGTTCACCTGGATCATGACAATTGCCTGGAAATCGCCATCATGCGTGGCCCCATCAAGCGGGTCCAGGCGCTGGCCAATGCCGTCATGGCCGAGCGCGGTGTGCGCCATGGCAAGCTGCACATGGTGCCTGTGGACATGACCGAGGTCAGCCATACCCATGAGGGGACGCCCCATGTCCACAGTCATCCCCTCACCTGAATCCGTTTGGAATTCAGCCCGATCCCGCAGAGGTGTCAATGAGAGAAAAAGAGCAGGTCACGCGCGTGGTCTATGTACGTCACGGGCAAGCCGATTTTCCTCATGACCGTCTGTATTGTGACGCCAGGGAGGATCCTCCCCTGACGCTCGAAGGCGAGCGTCAGGCAGAGGAAGCCGCGGTCCTGTTGCGGGGCGAGCCCGTGGATGTGGTTTATGCAAGCCCCATGCAGAGAACCTTGAGTACGGCGCGTCCTATCATCGAGGCCACGGGTGCCCCCCTGCATACGCATGAGGGGCTCAAGGAGCGCCCTTTCGGGATCTGGGATGGCCTGTATTTCGATGAAATCGCGCGGGACTATCCCGAGCAGTTTCTGGCCTGGAAGCAGGATCCAGTCAATTTCGTGCCCGAAGGAGGCGAGCCCATCAGGGATCATGCGCGTCGTGTCACGGCTGCCGTCGATGAGATCGTTGCCCGTCACACCGGCCAGTTCATCGTGGTCGTGGCCCATGTGGGCCCTATCCGGATGTGTGTGACCGGGGCGTTGCACATGCCGCTGTCCGCCTATCGCCAGCTCACCATTGATTATGGTTCCCTGACCCGGATCGACTACGGGCGCAAGCAGAACAATCTGGTCTTTTTGAATTACCATGGACGCCACCCGGCTTGAGCCGGACGCACAGCATGAGTATTACTGATCCAAAAAAGATAATACTATATTTATCAGTTAGTTGAGATGAGGTCGGCGTTGTGTTTCAAGGGCTGGGAATTAGACAGTCCGGAATGAATATGATAGTATTTCGGTTACATTTTGTATTGCTTCCCAGGTTGGCATGCGGCTTGATGTAAAGCTGTCAGGCCGACGGGCAGGGAAGCGGAACCTTTCAGGGAATATTTGCTTACAGCCTGGGGCAGCCAGCCGTATTGGTTGCCATGCTTGGTCCAGGGCTCGTCAATATAGAGGGGGCTATTCGAAAATGGGTAAGAATGTAAGAGCAACTGTGAAGGCCGTCAGCATGGCTGGCGCATTTGCCATGCTGGTGCCGGTGGGACTGCACGCGGCACCGGTTTTCGACAACTGGAGCGCAGACAACGGTACCATTACACCCGATCCGGCGGGGTACTGCGGCCAGACCGGTGTGACCTGCACGCCGCTGGTGAGCGGCGATGGATTCCTCCAGCAGGAAGTGGTCGATGGTGCAGACACTTACATTCAGACCATCATCACCGATCCCGGCGCTGGTGCCGCGGGAGGAACGCCGGCTGCCAATCTGCCCTACTCCGACGAGAGCTTCATCCGCCAGGGGGCGGCCAACGGCATCATGGGGCAGCAGCGTTCCACGGAGAGCACCACCACGCCAAACACCCAGTTCAACTTTTCCAACACGGCGACTTTCTATATGGGCGCCTGGGCCTCTGCCCTGAAGCCGGCCGGCGCTGCCAACATGAACATCGATCAGAATTTCACCGACCAGGGCAATACGGCGGTCTTGGGTGATGGCTTGTTCAACAGCTTCAAGATGAACATCAACCAGGATGCCGCCGGCAATGTGACAGGCAAGAAGATGAGCCTGCGCCAGAACCTGGGCATGGGCGACGGAGTGGTGGACAATACCACCAATTCCCAGAGTTTCGTCATCGAGCAGCTGAGCGGCGATCAGAACGTGGCCCCCGGTTCCCTGACCCTGGGCAACACCTCCGGCACCAATGGAGGTACCGTGAGCTGGGTGGCCGGTGATGACGTCATGGTGGCTTGGCTCGGGCAGCAGGTGGATACGGCGCAGGCGGGCAGCCCGCCCAATCTTTCCAAGTTCGGTTTCCAGTCGGTGACCAACAATACCGGCACGCCGGCAACGGCCTCGACCTTCTCCACCACCCAGGTGGACATCGTTCCTGACGGTCAGGGCGGCTATGAGTTCCCGTTTGACTGGGATACGGCCTTTGGGGCGGCGCCGACGCTTGCAGCACCGCAGCCCTGAGCCCTGCATGCGTCTCGCTATTTCCTGAGCCTTTATTTGCCTGCGTCTTTGCTTGAAGGTACAAGCGGGAAGGGGAGGAGCCCTTGGGCTCCTCCCACACTGCCTGCGCTCTTAAACTCCCTCACTGTCTCCGTCCTGCAAGACACGCACAAGCGTGTCCGCGCGGGCGTCTGATTGAATCGCATTCCAACTCGTTCAGAAGGAACCCTTGGTTATGAGTGAACATGATAAGTCTGGCTATGACCTGGATCCCATGGCGGTGATGCGGGTGGCTTCGGCCTACTGGGATTCCAGTATCCTGCATGTGGCCAACAGCCTGGATGTGTTTACCAAGTTGTCCAAGGAGGGGCCCGCCACGGCCGAGGAAATGGCGCAGCGTTGCGGCGTCGATGCCCGGGGTATCGAAATGATCCTCATGGGCTGTATCTGCCTCGGTTTCCTGGAGAAGGTCGAGGGCAGGTTCCGGAATACGCCGCTGGCCGAAACCTTCCTGGTAGAGGGCAGTCCGCGCAACCAGCGGGGTATCGTCTCCATGTTCAAGAATTGGGTCCTGCCATGGTCGCGCCTGGAAGAGGCCGTGCGCAGCGGGGCGCCCGTGGTGGAGAAACAGCATGATCATGGCGAGGAGGCCACCCGCACCTATATCATGGGCATGCTGCACCGCGGCATTCCCCAGGCACAACTGCTTGCCGAGGAGGTCCCCTTGCAGGGACGCAAGAAGATGCTGGATGTGGGCGGTGGGCCGGGCATCTTCTCCATCATCATGTGCCAGAAGAATCCCGGCCTGAAAGCGGCAGTGCTCGATCTTCCCCAGACCCTGCGCGTCACCCGGGATATCATCCGGGACTGGAATGCCGAGGGTGTGGTGGAGACCATCGAGGGCAGCTACATGGATGAGGGCTACGGCGAGGGTTACGATGTCGTGCTGACTTCCTCCATGATCAGCCAGGAAGGGCCGGATATCGTGAAACACATCCTGCGGGAGTCCTTCAAGGCCATGGTCAGCGGTGGTATCATCCTTATCCAGGAACAGTTTCTCGATGATGAAAAGACCGGTCCCATGTTGCCGGTCCAGGTGGGCCTCAATCAGCTCATTCACACGCCGGCGGGCCGGGCCTATTCAGCGAAAGAGGTCGCGGAATTTGCGCGGGAGATCGGATTTGTGGACCTCGAATACCGTCCATTGCCTGATCCCAGCCCTTTTACACTGATTACCGGCATCAAACCCTGAGCTTTACCTTGAGCACCGTTTGAACTCCAGTCTCTCCAATCGGGTGTGGCGAGCCGGCGCCCTGGCGGTGGGGCTGCTGGTGCTTGCGATATCCCCGGGGATGCCTGCCCTTGCCGATGAAAAAGAAGCACTGACTGGCCAGGAAATATTCAAGCGTTGTGGCTACAAGTATCCGGGGGAAGATCAGCGCTCCAAGTTCACCGTCCTGCTCAGGGACAAACAGGGCAACGTCAAGAAAAGCGAATATCTGCGCTTCTGGAAAGACTTCAAGGGCAAGGGGGGTGTCGCCGACAAGATGCTGCTCTTTACCATTTTTCCACCGGACGCCAAGGGCTCCGCATTCATGCGGGTCGCATACACGGAAGAGAAAGGGCGCAAGGTGGACCAGTGGATCTATCTCCCGGTGCTGCGCAAGATCCGTCGGGTGTCGATTCGCGACCCCGGCGACAATTTCCTCAATTCCAATCTCACCTATGCCGATGTCAGCCAGCGTGCCCTGGAGGACGACAATCACAAATTTATTGGCACCCGGGAGATCAAGGGCCTGCGTTTCTACCTCGTGGAGAGTACGCCCAAGGAAAAACGACCCCTCTACAGCAAGCGGGTTTTCTGGTTTTTCAAACAGGACAAGTGGGAGGACTGCGTCAATACCCGCATCGATTATTATGATCCCCAGGGCGAGCTGCTCAAGGAGCAGTTCATCAAGTGGCAGAAAGTGGGCAATGCCTGGGTGTGGGAGCGGGTCCTGGTGCGCAACAAGCAGAACCTCACTGCTTCCGTGTTTCAGGTCAGTGAAGTCCTGATCAATACCGGTCTGCCTGACAACGTCTTTTCCGCACGTACCCTGAGCCGGGGTCCTGGCGCGATCCCTGCCATCAAGCTGCCTCCGCAGCGCCAGCCCGAGGAGGCTGCACCTGTTGCTGAACCGGACAGTGCCGCTTCCGGCTGATGCGGCCATCCCCCCGTTGATCTTTCTTCCCCCCCCTGCGCGCGCGGGCATCGAGGCGCATCAGGCCGTCATTCTTCTGCTGATTTCTCCTTGCCCTGCTGATGTTTGACAATGTTATACTATCGTTATACAATGAAAACCCGTTGGTAGGCAAAAAGAAGCGGGGTATTCCATGCGCAAGGCAGCCGAAGAAATGCGGAAACAGGCCCAGAGACAGTTCCGGAAGCAGGCCGAACTGATGCGGGACAAGGCGCGCGAGCGGGCCATGAAACGAAAGGAAGAATATCTGGGTGCCAGGGTGCCCAGGGAGCTGAAGGAAAAGGTCATTGCGCGGGCCAATGCCATGGGCATACCGGTTTCCATCCTTATCCGGAATGTTCTGGAGGATGCCTTTGGCACGGAGATGCCGCCTGCCGAGCCGGTTCCACATCGTCACGATACGCCCCCTGTCCAGGGACATGCGCAGCGTTTTCCCCATGTCATCGGATGGGAAGACATCACTTTGAACCGGGAGATGCAATGCTCGGGGTGTGGTGCCAGGCTGGGCGCGGGCACGGTGGTCATGCTGGGCCTGCCGATCCCCGGCGAAGATCATGTTATCCTATGCGCTAAATGCAAATAAGATGGCCCATCACCCGTTCCCCATCGAGCCCCATCCGTTACTTCCTGTTTTTCCTTCTGCTGGCAACGACAGCAGCGAACGCCGCGCAGGCGCAGCCGGACGGAAACGGCAGCGCAGCAGGTCCTGAAGCGACAGGAAACGATGGCTGGCATCGTTTCCTGTCCTCCTTCAATCTCAGCGGGTATCTCAAGAACGAGACTGCCTTTCGTTTCGATGAGCCCCGTTCCATCACCAAAATCCGGAACATCGTCTATTTGAACGCCGAACGCGCGCTGGGTGACTGGGGCGGGTTCAAGTTTGCCGGTTGGGCCTATTACGATCTTGCCTACGACCTCTTCGATTACCAGACCATCAGCGCCCGCTCGGTGCGCGACGAAGACCAGCCTCTGGTTTTTATTGCAAATCTCGAAGAAGAAAAGGATTCTCCTGTTGCCGAGATCCGTGAACTCTATCTGGATCTGTTTTTCGAGAATGCGGATGTCCGCATCGGCAAGCAGTTTGTCGTCTGGGGCGTGCTGGAAGGCATCCGTATCACCGACGAGATCAATCCCCTGGACTTCCGCGAATTGATCATGCCTGACCTGCTCGATTACCGTATTCCCTTGTGGACGTTGAAAATTGACTATTATGGCGAGCAGAACAGTTATCAGTTTCTGTGGATACCCGAGATCAGGTTCCACGAGCCCGCACCCAGGGGGTCAGAATGGGAATTGCTGCAGAGAGTGCCGGGCACCGAGGAGCCGGAGTCATTCCGTCTCGAGAACTCGGAAATCGGTTTCAAGGTGACGCGGACCATCAAGGAGACAGAGCTCACTCTCAGTTATTTCTGGACCTGGGACGATTTCCCCGTCATATTCCGGTCGGCGCAGATCGACTCGGCACTCGATCCCGAATTCTTTCCCACCTATACCCGCATCAACATGTTCGGTGGGACCTTCGTCAGGCAGGCCGGTCCAGCGATTCTCAAGGGCGAAGTCGTCTTTGTGCCGGACAAGTATTTCGGGCTGGCCAACGACGTGGACGACAACAACGACGGTTTTCTCGATCACCAGGGCGCACTGAAGAAAAAGCATATCCGCTGGGGACTCGGCGTCGATTTCAACTGGCTGGGGACGGACTGGTCGCCTGCCATCAGTCAATGGATCATCCTCGATTATGATCCCGACCTGATCCAGGACGAGTTCGATACTTCCTTGACACTTTTTGCCCGCAAACCCTTGCCTCAGCGCTCGGCCGTCTTCGAGCTCTTGGCCATTGCCCTGGTCAATCTCAAGGAACTCTATCTGAACCCTGAATGGACATTCGATATCACGGACCGCTTCCAGATCGCCACCGGCCTGGACCTGTTTTTCGGCGACAAGTCACAATTGGGTGTTTCTGTAGGGGGTGGTGGCGTAGCGTCCCCCAATGCTATTGAGCAGAATGCCCAGTTCTTCGGAAATTTTAATGACAATGACAGAGTCTATGTCGAGTTCAAGTATGCATTCTGAAGAGAAAACTGGCCGGTTAAGCGACGATGGGTTCCTGGTACGCGGTATTTCTTTGACTCTTTCAGTGTGCATGCTGCTGGCATGGGCCTTTACTTCTTATGCGGAAACAAGGCCCAAGCGATGGAGCGTCGCACCCATGCTCGGTATCAACAGTCCAGGACTGGAATTGCTGAATTATGGCGAGTTTGAGGCCCCTTTACCAGGACAGGGAAGATTGACTCTTCCTGGTACCGGCGAAAACATAGACTTCAATTTCATCATAGAGAACGATCTTGAGCCAATAGATTGGGGCACCAATGCCGGTGTTGAATTCCAGCTCTTGCTCAACGACAAGAACGCCTTTCTGTTTGGTTTCAGCGTGTGGGAAGGCGGAGGGAAATCCACGGTAATTACAGAGATTCCTTTTCAGGGAAATTTGACAAGAACTGCCTACGAGCGATCCGGGGATATTTCCTATTTTGAATATTACCTGGGGTTGAAAAGAAATTTCATGATACGGCCGGGTAAATTCAATATCTATTGGAAATTTCTGCTGCGTGAGATTTTCGACATCGATTACAAGGAAGAATTCGTCTTTGCCTTTCAGGGTGGACCCGACGAGTCCTTCAAGCGTGTCATCGTCATCGAGTCCCAGGCAACCGGTGTCCTCATGCTGGAGCTGGCGCTGGGTGCCGAGTATTTTATCTATGACTGGATCTCCCTCGGGATGGATGCAGGTTACAGCTATGGTCTTTCCAGTTTCCGTCTTGGTAATGCCAGCCGCAAGGATGATATCCAGGCCAACGACAATATCCGCTTCAAGCTGCCATCGATTCTCGGCCCAGACGGGACGCTGAAGTATCTTACGGAGGCCGCCCCGTTTTCCGACGACCCTGCCTATGAGGAGGATTTCTATCGTCCCATGAATCTGAAGTTCGATGGCTGGCGGGTCCTGTTCCGGGTGAACTTCTATTTCTGAGGTCGATGACAATGCCTGAGCGATTCCGAGCTGGATCATCATGCAGGCCTGGCCGAAATACTGCATATTTCTGCGTGTTCATCGCCTCTTTGCTGCTGGGCCTGATTTCCATGCAGGCACTGGCAGGGCCTGGAAGCGGAATGACAGCCGCGGATTTTCATCGCCTCTTCCAGGAATTCCAGCGGCAAGGTCGCCCGGAGCCTGCCCTGGCCTACTTGCAGGCCGCGGTCGCCCTGGCCCCGGGAGAGTTGTCCTGGCAGCGGGAGCTGGCGGAGCTGTATGAAAGCCGTGATCGCCTGGAAGAAGCACTGGAGATATACCGCAGCCTGCTGCAGGAAGCAGGTCCGGACGAAGAACTGGCGAAAAAGGTGCCTTATATCGAAGCGACCCTGCTGGCCAAGCAAGGCAGGATCGGGGAGGCCAGGGAAATCTTCTCTGCGCTGGCGGTTTCTTATCCGGATGACACGCTGGTTCTTTACAGCCTGGGCGTGGCCGACATGTTGACCAACCGGCTGCAGGACGCCGAGGCGGTCCTGAAAAAGGTGATCCGGCTCGATGCTGCTTATGCCAACGCCTATCTCAACCTGGCCACCGTGTATGAGCGCCAGGGGCGGCTCGCCGATGCTGTCGATACGCTCCAGGCGCTGGTGGAGCATGGCGGGGATGAAATGGCCATCAGCCAGGCCAGGCTCAGGCTGGACCTGATCGAGGCCAGGCTGCTTATCGAGGCGGGCAATCTTCATGAGGCCCTGGACGTGGTCTCCCCCCTGCTGGAGACCGCCCCGGACAATCTTGCCGTACTGGTGATGGCGGCGGACCTCCAGCAGCGTCTGGGCAACCTCGAAGAAGAGGAGCAGCTGCGTAAGCGGCTGTTGCGGCGCCAGCCCGGCAATCCATTTTTCATGATGCGCCTGGCCGAGATCTATCTGGCCACGAACCGTCTTGGTGACGCCTTCGATCTGCTGGAGAAGATCAGCGAAGAAGCGCGGGGAACACCCTTTGCCCGTCAGGCGGAGCATAGGCTGTCTCAATTGCTTGCCACGCCGGCGGGTCAGCTGCTGGCGCAGGAGAAAGAGGAGGCCGAGATCGCCCGCTATCGCGCATTGATCGACGAAGACCCTGACGATTTCAATGCGCATTGGGAGCTTGCGCGCCTCTATCTGCAGCGGGGCCAGTTCGATGAGGCGCGACGCGAACTGGAAGCCGTCATGCGGCTCAGGCCGGACTTTCACCAGGGACGCGTGGTGCTTGCCTCGGTGTACGATCAGCTGGGCTTGTTCGCCGAAGCGGTGGATGCCTATGCCCTGGCCATCGCCCAGGTGCCTGATCCCGAAGTGGGGCGGTCTCTCGTACAGGAACTGATCCTGGCCAATGCAAAGAAATTATATGTGGAGGAACGCCTGGAACTGGCAGTTCATGAGTTCGAGCGCGTGCTTGCCGGGGATCCGGAGAACGCCCTCGCCCATTTCTACCTGGGATTGATCTATTCCACCCGTCAGGAATTGATCAAGGCGGCTGACCAGTATCAGACCGTTCTGCGACTCATCCCCACCCATGTCGGCGCGCGTTTCAATCTTGCCACCAGCTTCGAGCGCATGAACCGGGAGGAGGACGCCATCGAGGAGTACCGGAAAATATTGCAGTCGAATCCTCCCGAGGAACTGGCCGAGTCGGTGCGTGCCCGCCTGCGGGCGACGGAAAGGCGCATTCGGGGGCTTGTGGCCAGCCTGGGCTATATCATGTCCCTGGACGACAATACCAATCTCAGCGAAAAGGACAATGTGGAGGATTACCGCTCCAATCTGACGCTCTCCCTGGCCTACCAGTACAAGATGAAAAACGGTGTGCGCCTGCGCCTGTCCACCATGCCGAGCTACGAGGTCTATCATGAGGGGCAGTTTGACTTTCTCAATACCAGCACCACGGTTTCCGCGACTTATATCCCGCGTGGGGTTACCCTCGTGGGGGGATATACCTACCGCACCAGCATGGGCTTGGTAAACGCCAATCGCTTCAGCCGCAGCAACACCTTCTTCGCGGAAGGTTTTGCCCGGGTCAGGCTGCCCCAGCTTCTGCGGCCTTTCAGGGGGGAGAAGGTCTACACCGGGATCTCGGCCAATCTTTCCTATACGGATTTCGAGGCCGATGACAGCCCGTTCTTCAGTGCCTACACCACCGCCGCCGGCATCACCCTGCGCCAGCCGCTCATGCTGGGAGCCGATATCAGCCTGGGTTACAGCTTCGTGAACAATGACAACCAGGAATTCATCGGCAACGATTATGCCTATGTCAGCCATGGTGTCCGTGTAGGGCTGGAGCGTGGATTTTCCTCGGGCATCGTGCTCAATGCCGATTTGCGTTATACCCGGCTCAATTACAAAAACCCGGACTCTTTCTCCAGGTTTACGGAGAAACGCCGCAACGAACGTTACAATGCCGTGGTGGGTGCATCCTACCGTCTGCGCAATGACATCACCTTGTTCGCCAACCTCTCCTGGACCCGCAACCTGTCCAATCTCCCCGTGGGTTTTATTCTCAACCCGGCCGACATAGTCGAGGGGCAGCAGAGTTCCTCACTGAGCGATTACGACCGGGTGGTGTTCTCAAGCGGCATCAACGTATCTTTCTGATACAATCAGGGGTCCTGAGAGATTCGAGATGGGTCAAGCGAGAGAGTATGACAATGAACAAAGACCGGAACGATGGCCGGGGCCATACCCGGGATTATACCCTTGCCTATTATGCGGGTAACCGCCAGACGGGGCATATCAGTATAGTCGAGCAGAAATCGGGTGAGCGGCAGGTCACGCGCATCCCCACGGCCCCGGAAAGCGGGATGGAGAAGGACCTGCGGCCGGTTTTTGTCGGTCTGACGGAGACGCGGCAGGTGATCGTCCTGGACCCGGCGAGCAAGAAGATCAGGATCCAGGCGACCTTTCCTGCAGATGCCTTTCCGGCCCATATCTACAGCGATCCCCGTTCCAGTCGTGACTGGTTCATGAACGACGGCGACAAGGAGAGCGGCAACGACCGGCTCAATTGTGGTGATGAGGGTTCCTCTGTCACCGTTGTCGAAAATACCGCCAGCAGTGAGGCACGCTGGCTTGCCACCATCTGCGTGGGCCGGGGTCATCACCAGGCGGCTTTCACCTATCCGTCTGCCCAGGCGCCCGCGGTGCCCGAGAGTGCCTACATCAGCAATCTCAAGGATGGCACGCTGTCCGTCATCGGCAACGATCCCGGGGACGAGGAACGTTATCTGAGGCGGGTATCGACCATCAATCTTTGCGAACCCGACAAGGAAGAAGGCGGGGATGGATCGGCGGTGCCCAACAATGCCTTTCCCCACGGCTTGGTGTATTCACCGTTGAGCGGCAAGGTCTACAATCTCAACAACGGCTATGGCTCTGTGGCCGTCATCGACCCTGTAGACCATACCATCGAGTCACGCTTTGCCTTCAAGGGTCACAGCAACTTGTTCATCACGCCCGACGGTGCCTTCATCATCGGGCGGGGCGCGGACCGCAAGTCGGATCCCCGGCATGTGATCGCGCGGCTCACCGTCTATGATGTTGCGGCCGGCGAAGTCGCCGAGAGCCTGGAATTGCACGACATCTATATCAGCAAATATTATTTCAATGCCGATGCCAGCAAGCTCTACCTCACCACGGGTAGTTCCGGCAGTCCCGAGCAGAAGGCCAACCTCAAGGACGATGCCCTGCTGATCTTCGATCTCAGTGATCTTCCCCGCATCCGCCTGTGCAAGGAGCATCGCCTGGGGGCCGCCTCCGGCAGCCTGGCCTTCCTCAACGAAGGCGGCCGGACCGTGCACGTGTTTTCGTCCAACTCCGCGGCCGGCACCTTGACCATCATCGACGGCGAGAGTGACGAGATCCTGGAGACCGTTGCAGTGACCGAAGGCATGTCCCACTCGCGGGTCTGGTTGTTGCCGGATGATTGAGAATTACCTGAATACCTGACATACGTGGCCCGATGAAGCGAAACGAAATCCGGGATGAATGGCGCCTTTCCCTGGATTCCGGTGCCGGGCCTGCATCCATGCTGTACGGTGGCCGTCGGAGTGTGAGTCTCAATGGTTGAGGTTGATTGGCATCGGTCAGGGTTTCTCGTTCCAGGTGACGTTTGTCGTCCAGGTAACGCTTGTTATCCAAGTGACCCCTGTCATTTCGAGCAAAAAATGGCAGTATCCATGTCATTTCGAGCGCAGCGAGAAATCTTGGGACAGTGGGGCAGATTTCTCCCTTCGGTCGAAATGACAGAGAGGTGTGGTGGGAATGGCAGGGAAGTGTGGTGGGAATGACATTACCCCTGTCATTTCGAGCACAGCGAAAAATGGCAGTATCCATGTCATTTCGAGCGCAGCGAGAAATCTTGGGGGCAGTGGGGCAGGATTTCTCCCTTCGGTCGAAATGACAAGGAAGTGGTCGAAATGACAAGGGAGTGTGGTCGGCAAGGAAGCATGGTCGAGACGACAGGAAACCGGGGTCGTACTGGCAAAGAAGCGCGGTGG
>Ga0256839_1000663_pt1 | contig 44247 bp, 44 predicted proteins | sample 354166metaG_FD_185968 | JGI IMG/M metagenome (GOLD analysis project Ga0256839, IMG submission 185968) | Hydrothermal vent microbial communities from Mid Atlantic Ridge, Atlantic Ocean - 354-166 | ecosystem: Environmental > Aquatic > Marine > Hydrothermal vents | place: Atlantic Ocean: Mid...
AACGTTCACGCGTCACATCATCTCCAAGCTCTCTGTTATACCTGAAACCAGGCGCATTCACTTCAGTATTTACAGACACCTTGCCGTCTTGTTTTCCTCCTTTTATCAAAATCGTATGATATCCTTCATTAACCCCAGAATCAGATTTTGTATGAATCCTCATGAATTTAACGCCCTCAGTACAACCCCCACAATCAAAATCCCAACCATCAGGGAAATACACATTCACCTGATACCATACTTCATCGCCTTCAACCAGATCCGTCGGGAAATAAAACACCCCTCCCCAGCTTCCGAAACCGGTTCTCCCGGATCGAATTGATACGCTGGCAGCTTGATTGCCTTTTAATACCGGACCAGCCACATACCGGCTTGCACCCGCGTCGGAATGAAAAGCATCTACAGTACTTTGGGCTTTTTCCCCGACGATGCCTGATTCAAAATCAGCCAGTATTGACCATGAAAATGCCTGCGTCGAAAACAACAATACCAAAAGACAGATATACTGCATTTTATTCTCCGAAGAAAACAATTATCGTTCAGAAGAAGCCAGTATTAAGCTTAAGTATTGACCACCGCGGCCAACGTGGACTTAACTCTGCCGGTCATCACTATTGCCTTCACACCATTTTCAGACGAGAGATTCTCTGTGCGGCAATCCAGCCACTGTTTCTCCGCTTCATTGGGAATACTGTACCCCTATGGAATAGAAATACACTTTTAGACTGTTCGATTTAAAAAGTTAATACCTTGCCCTATTTTTATCAGCCATTGACCATTCCTGCTCAATTCAGCTTTATGAATTTAACAGATTTTGGCGCCCTGATTAAAGATGTAGATGAAATTGTAAAATCATCCAATAGCCACTCAGTATCTTCACTATAAGAAGCGTTTGCCCACCCAAGAATATACCCTCTTTGGAATCCATTTGGACCATTTACAGGAACTTTTATTGGCAAATCTCTACCATCATGGAGGGTTTCCAAAACTGGCGAGTCGTCCCATTTACGAAAAGTCTGAATGACCCCATCAGAGCTACCCGGTGATGTTTCGGTTTTAACATGAATAATCAGTTTCATCCACCTGCCATGGTCATTTGTCGTAATGAATGGCTTGTGCTGTCTCATTGATGTACTGCTGGTGTACCCCCCTTTGCTGTAGGTGAAAGCAACACTTGCATTTACAGTATCTTTATCCCACATGGTCAACCAAATAGTCGAACCATCTCCGTGTTGGCTGTAGCCATCCATCCATAAAGAAAACAATTTGTTGGGGCCACCATCAGGTCCATAAGTAAAGTTCGTAGGTACTCTCAGCATAAAACTGATCCAAAGTTCTTTTAGAGGGGTGCCCAAATTGAATCGTTGCTCGGTCCACGCTTTACTTTCAGGGTAAAAAAACCTAAGCGCATTATTGCCGCTATACGCATGCCAATCTTTATTTGGGTAGGGACCGCTGCATACGCTGCCACCATCGTAAAGTATCGTGGCGTCGCCAGAACTCAAATTTCTGCATGAGGGCTCCATCGTAACCACAGATGTCCTGTTGGTCCCGCCCCACTCAAATCCATAATGATTGGTTTGACTCAAATCACCGCCTTCAAAACCATCAAAGAAAATCATTTCTGCCGAGGCCTCCGCCAAAATGACGAGCGCCAGAACAAGCTGAAACATTCGAGTTTTCATGGTTTGATACACAAATAAAATCCAATTTATTGTTAGCAGTTTAACAGGCACCGGCCGCCCTAGAGAATCGGTGTTACCGCACCCCACAAACAGAGCCAACCTGAATGCGGGAAAACGATCATATCAGGCTGCCGCTTCCGAAAACAAGGCCAGCGATATCTTGCCAAAAGATCTATGCGGCCGGACATGGTTGTAGTGATTCCGTCAATCCTCGATGATTGAACGCGCGTCATCCAGGCTGGCGACCTGTGCAGGTTCGACCTTTCCCCAGGAACTTGCCTATTGAAGCGTTCAATAAAAACGCGTTCTGGATCGGCTTTCCTGGCTGGATGAAATGCAGTTTCACAGGGGTTTCCGCTGACCAATGAAACATGGCCTTTCTTGTAAAAGTCAGGGCCTTTGTCACAGACAATCCAACTGGGTAACGCACGATGCGTGGCAATCTGGCGCAGCGCGCGAGCTACACGCTCATCGGAGAGCGAGATATCTACCGTCACCTCAAGGAGGTCGCCCACACCCGCGACATTCCGGTGATCTTCCTCACTGTCAAACGCGACATCGACGACGAAGTCCGCGGCTTCAACCTCGGCGCCGTCGATTACATCACCAAACCCATGAGCCCGCCCATCGTCCGCGCCCGCGTACGCACCCACATCGAACTGGGGAGACTGCGGCAGCAACTGCGTGAGTGTCTGGAAAACTGCCCACAAAAGAACGACTGAAGCCATAGTCCTCTCGGCCATTCAACGACGGAGGGAATGGCACCGCTGGTTCCGCCAGGGACCGCCGGTGGTTTCAGAGGTGAGAGCGCTCCAGAGCGTAGTAGACCACAGTGGCCTCGGCACCCGCGTCGCGGGTCTGCAGGTAGTTGCCGGCCTTGAAGTAGTTCTCGAAGGGCCAGCGCGCAAGACCGGGCGTTTCGATGAGGTGGCTGTCGCCATTCAGCGTGACCAAGATCCTCCCGGCACTCGCCTCGACGCGCAATTCAAAACTGCGCTCATCCACAGGTTCCGGAAAGACATAGGGCTCATCGTCAGTCCACGCCGCCTTGTGCAGGATGGTGTCCTCGTCTGCCCCAAGGTCGCGCAGTTTCTTGAACAGGAGACGCATCCGACCGCGCTGCCAGTAGATCTTGAGCAACGGCGGTGCATCGCGCCCATCCGCCCCGATGCGCGCAGCCTGTTCATCGCTGAGCCGGCCGTGAATCTGCATGATGATCGTGCGGTGTGGCTGTCCGTCCCCATCGTGTGAAATCGAGGGCACCGCAAGCCGCCCCTGCAGCCTGCCACCGTCATCGAGTGTCCAGTTGACATCGTCACGGCCGGGTTCCAGCTGTTCACGCAACTCGGTGCGCGAATAGTGGCTGTTGGGCGTGGTGTCCAGATGCCGGGTGAACAGAACCAGCGCACCCTCGTCGTCGTAGTAAAAATAGGGCACAAACTCACCACTGCGTGTCCGCTCCTCCAGTCCGGACGGACCGACATCGTCCAGATGGCCGTCGGGCAGCTGGAGTTTCCAGTGATCGAGCCGCGGCGATGCGGTTCCTCCCGTGGGGGGGGCCAAAGCCTGATCCGCTTGCCGTGCCGCCGGGTGTGCCCGCATCCTTCCTGACGGTGCCGTCACCACATCCGCCCAGCACGAGAACCAAAGCGACAAAAAGGCTGGCTGTAAACCTGTGCATCAATAAGACATCCTGTTTGTTATTAACCCTGGACCCCGTACACCCCGTTTTCCAGACCTCTGGAGATCATGGCAAGACTGCGGGTGTATTCAGCCAAAGGGCTGGGCCACAGAATGCAGCAGGCAATGCGTCCATTCAAGAAGGTGTCCTTTGGAGCAGCGGGAGCCGAAACCTTATTAACCCGGCAAGTATCTATATCGTATTCAGGGCTTCAAGAATGGGCCAGATCAAGGCGCGGTGCGCAGGCAAGGGTCATTCCCTTGGCAAGCGCCGCAACACCGAGCTGGCTCATTCTTGAAGCCCCTAACCTATTGAAAACACAAGAGTGAGGCCCGCTCGCGCTTGCCCGCGGACGGCGTTATCGGCGCTTGCTGCAGAATGACTGCAGCAGCGCACCGATGCCTTGCCGCGAACAAGCGCGAGCGGGCTGAACACGATGTAGATACTTGCCGGGTTAATAATACCTCAGCCCAGACTAGCATTCGATCACATTGACCGCCAGGCCGCCTTCGGCGGTTTCCTTGTATTTGCTTTGCATGTCGCGACCGGTTTCGCGCATGGTGGCGATGACCTTGTCGAGGGAGACGAAATGGCTGCCGTCGCCCTGCTGGGCCATGCGCTTGGCGTTGATGGCCTTGATCGCGGCCATGGCGTTGCGTTCGATGCAGGGCACCTGGACCAGCCCCTTGACCGGGTCGCAGGTGAGTCCGAGGTTGTGTTCCATGGCGATTTCGGCGGCGTTTTCCACCTGCTCGGGGGTGCAGCCCATGACCTCGGCGAGGCCGGCCGCGGCCATCGAGCAGGCGGAGCCGACTTCACCCTGGCAGCCCACTTCGGCGCCGGAAATGGAGGCGTTCTCCTTGTAGAGGATGCCGATGGCGCCGGCGGTGAGCAGAAAGCGCTGCACGCCCTCGTCGGAGGCATTGGGGGCAAAGCGGCGATAGTACTTGAGCACGGCGGGGATGATGCCGGCGGCACCGTTGGTCGGCGCGGTGACCACGCGGCCGCCGGCGGCATTTTCCTCATTGACGGCGATGGCATAGAGGTTGACCCAGTCCATGGTGGTCAGCGGATCACAGAGGGCCGCTTCCTGCTGTTCGCGCAGCTTGCGGTAGAGGGCCGGGGCGCGACGCTGCACGAGGAGCCCGCCGGGCAATATGCCCTCATTACGGCAGCCGGCATCGATGCAGTCCTGCATCACCTGCCAGATGTGCATCAGCCCGTCGCGGATCTCCTGCTCGCTGCGCCAGGCCCGCTCGTTGGCCCACATAATGTCGCTGATCGCGCAGTTCCGTTCGCGGCACAGGGCCAGCAGTTCTTCCATGCTGCTGAAAGGGTGCGGCAGTTCAGTGTGGTCGGAAGCATGCAAGTGGTCGGAGCTGGCCTCGGATTCCTCGACCACGAAGCCGCCGCCGACGGAGTAGTACACCCGCTCCAGCAAGCTGCCTCCGCAGGCGTCGAAGGCCGAGAAGCGCAGGCCGTTGGGGTGCCAGGGCAGGGTTTCGTCACCCATAAAACGCAGCTGTTCCGCTTCATTCCAGGGCACTACGCGCTGACCGAGCAGTGGCAGTTCGCCTCGCGAGCGGATGGTCTTCAACCGTTCGTCGATGGCGGCGGGGTCGATGCGATCGGGCCGTTCCCCGCACAGTCCCAGGATGACCGCCTTGTCGGAACCATGACCACGGCCGGTAGCGCCGAGCGAGCCGTAAAGCCGGCATTCCACCCGTTGCACACGGTCCAGCAGGCCGTCCTGCCGCAAGTCTTCTGCAAAACGCAGGGCGGCGCGCATCGGTCCGACGGTGTGGGAGCTGGACGGTCCGATGCCGATCTTGAACAGGTCGAAAACGCTGATGGCCATGGGGTATGCCGATGCGGCGGCCGCTGGCCGCCACGCCGCTCAGGTATCAGTCCACATACACCGGAAAGCGCGCGCAAAGGTCCAGCACCTTCTGCCGCGTTTCGGCGATGACCTGTTCGTTCTCCAGGTCGTCGATGACATCGCACATCCAGCCGGCCAGTTCACGGGATTCGGCCTCGCCCAGCCCGCGGGTGGTGATCGCCGGGGTACCGACGCGGATGCCGCTGGTGACGAAGGGCGACTGGGGATCGTTGGGCACCGCGTTCATATTGACGGTGATGTTGGCGGCACCGAGCGCGGCGTCCACCGCCTTGCCGGTGAGCCCGCTCTTGATGAAGCTGACCAGGAACAGGTGATCGTCGGTACCGCCGGAGACGATATCGTAACCGCGGTCGATGAACACCTGGGCCATGGCCCGTGCGTTTTTCACCACCTGCTGCTGATAGGTTTTGAAGGCCGGATCGAGGGCTTCCTTGAAGGCCACCGCCTTGGCCGCGATGACATGCATCAGCGGGCCTCCCTGGATGCCGGGAAAGACGATGGAGTTGAATTTCTTTTCCAGATCGGGATTGGACTTGCAGACGATCAGCCCGCCGCGCGGACCGCGCAGCGTCTTGTGGGTGGTGGTGGTCACCACATCGGCGATCGGCACCGGGTTGGGGTAGACCCCGGCGGCGACCAGGCCGGCAATGTGGGCCATGTCCACGAACAGCCAGGCACCGACGCTGTCGGCGATGTCGCGGAAGCGCTGCCAGTCAACGATGCGTGAATAGGCGGAAAAACCGGCAACGATCATCTTCGGCCGGTGTTCCCTGGCCAGCGCCTCGACCTGGTCGTAGTCGATCTCGCCGGTTTCCTCGTCCAGACCGTACTGCACAGCGTTGTAGATCTTGCCGGAGAAATTGGGCTTGGCGCCGTGGGTCAGGTGGCCACCGTGGGCCAGGCTCATGCCGAGGATGGTGTCGCCCGGCTGAACCAGCGCGAAATAGACGGCGGCATTGGCCTGGGAGCCGGAATGCGGCTGCACATTGGCGTAGTCGGCGCCGAACAGCTGTTTGGCGCGCTCGATGGCGAGCCGCTCGGCCTCGTCCACATATTCGCAACCACCGTAGTAGCGCTTGCCGGGATAGCCTTCGGCGTACTTGTTGGTCAGTTGCGAGCCCTGGGCCTCCATCACCCGCGGGCTGGTGTAGTTTTCCGAGGCGATGAGTTCGATGTGCTCTTCCTGACGGCGGTTCTCGGCCTGAATGGCGGCCCAGAGTGCGTCGTCATAGCCTTCGATACGGTCTTTGCTCTTGCTGAACATGATGCGGTCCTCCCGGGGATGCGGTGGGTCAGTCGAGTTCGATGTCGACGATCAATTCGTCGGCAATGGTTTCCAGGCGTTCGCGCAGTGCATCGACCGTCTGGCCATCGGCCAGACGCAACTCGATGCCCGCCTTGAACAGTTTCTCGCCGGACATCGAAGCCTCGACGATTTCGGTTTCCATGTCTTCCACGCTGGCTCCGGAATGGGCCAGCTCGCGGGTCACACGATGAACGATGCCGGGGCGGTCCTGACCCAGCAATTGCAGACGATAGCCCTGCTCCGCCACCGGTTCGCCGGTCTCGGCAATGTTGACCTGCAGCCCATCGAAGGCTTCCAGCGCCTGCTTCAGCGCATCGCGGCGTTCCGCCGGCAAGGCTATCCGCAGGATTCCGGCGAACTGGCCGCCCAGGTTGGCCATGCGGCTGTCGATCCATTCGCCCTGATGATCGAGAACGGCCTGGGCCAGGCGTTCAACGATACCGGGGCGGTCGGCGCCGACCAGGGTAATTACCAGATGCGCGTTCATGAGCTTTCCTCCTCATAGGCGGACAGCGGCGGGCAGGAGCAGACCAGGTGACGGTCGCCATAGACATTGTCCACCCGCCCGACCGGCGACCAGTACTTGCTGCGGTAGAGGTCGGCCACCGGCCAGGCAGCCAGCTGTCGGCTGTAGGCGTGGGGCCAGTCGTCGGCGCTGACATGGGCCGCGGTATGCGGGGCCTGGCGCAGCGGGTTGTCCTCGGCGTCGAGTTCGCCTTCGGCCACGCGGTCGATTTCCTCGCGGATCGCAATCAGCGCGTCGCAGAGGCGATCGATCTCCTGCTTCGACTCGCTCTCGGTGGGCTCAATCATCAGCGTGCCCGGCACAGGGAAGGACATGGTCGGCGCGTGAAAACCATAATCGATCAGGCGTTTGGCCACATCGTCCACGGTGATGCCGGTGCTGTCCTTCAGCGGCCGCAGGTCGATGATGCATTCGTGGGCGACGAAGCCCTGCTCCGAACTGTAGAGTATCGGGTAGTGATCGGACAGCCGCCGCGCCATGTAATTGGCATTGAGGATGGCCATGCGGCTGGCCTCGGTCAGACCGGCGTCGCCCATCATGCGGATGTAGGCCCAGCTGATCGGCAGTATGCCGGCGCTGCCCCAGGGCGCAGCGGCCACCGCGCCGACCGAACCACCGCCCTGCAGCGGATCACCGGGCAGGTACGGAGCCAGGTGGGCCTTGACGCCAATCGGGCCGATGCCGGGGCCACCGCCACCATGAGGGATGGCAAAGGTCTTGTGCAGGTTGAGGTGCGACACATCGCCGCCGAAGTCACCCGGGGCGCAGAGACCGACCATGGCGTTCATGTTGGCGCCGTCGATGTACACCTGCCCCCCGTGCTGATGCACGAGGTCGCAGACCTCGACCACGCTTTCCTCGAACACGCCGTGGGTGGAGGGATAGGTGATCATGATCGCGGCCAGGTTCGGGCCGTGCTGTTCCAGCTTTGCCTTCAGGTCGTCGATGTCGATGTTGCCGCGTTCGTCGGTACCGACCACCACCACCTTCATGCCGGCCATGTGGGCCGAGGCCGGGTTGGTACCGTGGGCCGAGGCCGGTATCAGGCAAACATCGCGGTGGCCTTCGCCGCGCGCGGCCTGCCAGGCGCGGATCGCCAGCAGGCCAGCGTATTCGCCCTGGGCGCCGGAGTTGGGCTGCAGCGATACCGCATCGTAGCCGGTGGCGCGGCACAGCAGGTCTTCCAGCTCCTCGATCAGCTGGCGGTAGCCTTCGGCCTGATCCCGCGGCACATAGGGATGCAGACGGGCAAATTCGGGCCAGCTCACCGGCATCAACTCGGCCGCGGCATTGAGCTTCATGGTGCAGGATCCCAGCGGGATCATCGCCCGGTCCAGCGCCAGATCCTTGTCGGCCAGATGGCGCAGGTAGCGCATCATCTCGGTTTCCGAGTGATAGCGGTTGAAGACCGGCGCGGTGAGGAAGGCGCTGCGCCGACGCAGCGCTTCGGGTATCGCGTCTTCGGTCTCGGCATTGAGGGACTCGAAATCCGGCGCATCCTCGCCGGTCAGCGCTTCGTACAGCGCCACCAGGTCATCCGTGGTCAGGGTTTCGTCAAAGGCAATGGCAACCCGGTCGTCATCGATGCGCCGCAGGTTGTAACCGGCGTTGAGTGCCGCGTCCATCCACCCGTCGGCCTGACCCTCGCCTTCGATCACGAAGGTGTCGAAGTAGGCATCACTCGGTACGGCCAGCCCGGCGGCGCGCAACGCCTGTGCCAGCGACACGGCATTGCGGTGCACGCGCTGGGCGATGCGTGTCAATCCTCGCGGCCCGTGATAGACCGCGTAGGAGGCCGCCATCACCGCCAGCAGCGCCTGTGCCGTGCAGATATTGGAGGTGGCCTTTTCGCGGCGGATGTGCTGCTCGCGGGTCTGCAACGCCAGCCGGTAGGCGGGGTTGCCGTGGCTGTCGATGGACAGACCAATCAGCCGGCCGGGCATCGACCGCTTGAAGGCATCGCGGGTAGCCATGTAGGCAGCGTGGGGACCGCCGTAGCCCAGCGGCACACCGAAGCGCTGGGTATTGCCGATGGCGACATCGGCGCCGAATTCGCCGGGCGGCAGCAGTCGGGTGAGCGCCAACAGGTCGGCGGCAACGGCCACCAGCGCCTTCTGCGCGTGGGCCTGTTCACAGACCGCGGCAAAGTCCCGGATCTCGCCATTGGCCGCCGGGTACTGCAGCAGCACGCCGAACAATCCGTCTTCGGGCAACTCGGTGAGCGGATCGCCGATCACGACTTCGATATCCAGCGTCTCGGCACGGGTTTTGACCACCGAGATGTTCTGCGGAAAACAGCCTCTGTCGACGAAGAAGACCTTGCCCTTGCTCTTGCTCATGCGCTGACAGAGGGTCATCGCCTCGGCACAGGCGGTGGCCTCGTCGAGCAGCGAGGCATTGGCCAGCTCCAGCCCGGTCAGGTCGGAGACCAGGGTCTGGAAATTGAACAGGGCTTCCATCCGACCCTGGGAGATTTCCGCCTGGTAGGGCGTATAGGCGGTGTACCAGGCGGGATTCTCCAGCACATTGCGCAGGATCACCGGCGGCGTGTGGGTATCGTAAAAACCCAAGCCAATGCAGGATTTGAGCAGGCGGTTGGCGGAAGCAATCTCCTTCAGCCGCGCCAGGGATTCCTGCTCGCTCAATCCTTCACCAATGCCCATGGCATCGCGACGGCGGATGTTGGCGGGGATCACGGCATCGATCAGCGCATCCATGGAGGACATGCCGAGAGTTTCCAGCATCGCCCGGCTTTCCGCGTCGCGCGGACCCAGGTGGCGTTCCTGAAAACGGTCGCTGTGCTGCAGTTCGGCCAGACTCGGGCGTTGCGGGTCGGTCATCGCGGTCGGCTCCTAGTCGAGAATCTGCTGGTAAGCGGCCTCGTCCATCAGGCTTTCCAGCTCCGACGGGTCCGACAGACGGATGACGCAGAACCAGCCGGCGCCCATGGCGTCCTCGTTGACAGTGCCCGGTTCGTCGTTGAGGGCCTCGTTGACCTCGACCACTTCGCCGGATACCGGCGAGATCAGATCGCTGGCGGACTTGACCGACTCGATGACCGCGATGGCGTCACCCTGGGCCACTTCAGCGCCCACTTCGGGCAACTCGATGTAGACCAGCTCGCCGAGCTGATCCTGGGCATAATCGGTGATGCCGACGCGCACCTGGTCATCGCCTTCGGGAACCACCCACTCGTGGTCTTCGGTGAAACGGATATCGCTCATGGGGAACTACCTCTTTTTCGGGTTCGGGTTGGATGATTGAAGATCAGGCCGCGGGGCCGCGGTAATAGCGCTGCGGCACGAAAGGCAGCTTGACGACACGGATCGGCACCTGCTTGCCGCGCACCAGCGCGCGCAATTCGGTTTCCGGTTTGGCACAGCTGGTTCGTACATAGCCCATGGCCACCGGCCCCTCGACACTGGGGCCGAAGCCGCCACTGGTAACGATGCCGACCTCGTTGTCGTCCAGGTCGAAAAGCTTCGCACCCTCGCGTACCGGCATCCGGCCCTCGGGTTTCAGGCCGACACGCTTGCGCTCGACGCCCTCGGCGATCTGCTTCATGATGACCTCGGCACCGGGGTAGCCGCCGGGACGCGCGCCATCGGCGCGGCGGGATTTCGACAGGGCCCACAACAGGCTGGCTTCCACCGGCGTGGTGTGCTCGTCGAGATCGTGTCCGTAGAGGCAGAGACCGGCTTCGAGGCGCAGGGAATCGCGCGCGCCGAGCCCCACCCATTCCACCTCGACCTGTGCCAGCAGGGTGCGCGCCAGCCGCTCGGCATTGTCGTTGTGCACGGAAATCTCGAAACCGTCCTCGCCGGTATAGCCGCTGCGGGTGACGAAACAATCGATGCCGTCGATGTTCAGTTCGGCTGCGGTCATGAACACCCTATCACGGGTATCGGGCGCCAGGCGCGCCATCACCGCTCCGGCCTCCGGTCCCTGCAATGCCAGCAGGGCGTGGTCGTCCAGCGGTTCGATCGTACACGCGTCACCGATCCCGGTGCGCATCAGTTCGGTGTCCTGTGCCTTGCAGGCGGCATTGACCACCACGAACAGGTGATCGCCGGCGTTGGTGATCATCAGATCGTCCAGTATGCCGCCACGCTCGTTGGTGAACAGGGCGTAGCGCTGCTTCATCGGCGGCAGATCGACCACATCCACCGGTACCAGACGCTCCATCGCCGCGGCGGCGCCCTCGCCTTTCAGCTTCAGCTGCCCCATGTGCGACACATCGAACAGGCCGGCGGAGCGGCGGGTATGCAGGTGCTCCTTGACGATGCCCATCGGGTACTGCACCGGCATCGCATAGCCGGCAAAGGGCACCATTTTCGCGCCCGCCTCCAGATGCAGCTCATGAAGGGCAGTGTGTTGCAGGGATTCGTTGTGTTCGCTCATGGGGATGACTCCTCGGGGTTGCCGGCGGCAAACGGCCGGCCATTGGAACGGATCGAAAGGTCATCGGACGGCGTGCAGACCCAGAGGATCTCGGCATCCTGTTCGCTTTCGGAAACACAGACATGACCCATGCCCGCGTCGTAATAGATACTGTCGCCGACACCCAGCGATACCGGCTCGTAGAATTCGCTGTAGAAGACGATGCGCCCCGACAGGACCAGCAGAAACTCCTCGCCGGAATGACGCACCCAGTCGGGGAAATCCTCGAAGCGCCGCGCATGCACCACCGACTTGAAGGGCACCATGCGCTTGTGCGTCAGCTCGGTGGCCAGCAGCTCATGGTCATAGGTAGTGGTCGGGTGGGGCCGGCCCTCGCCGGCGCGTGTCACCGTGCGGCGACCGGAAGCCAGCGGCTCCTGGCTGGGCTGGAACAGCTGCGGAATATCGATGCCCAGACCGGCCGCCAGCTTCTGCACCACCTCGAAGGATGGCGACACCTGTTCGTTCTCGATCTTCGACAGGGTGGATTTGGCCAGCCCGGTACGGCGGCTGACATCGTCCAGCGTCAGGCCGTGGCTGCGCCGCAGCTCGCGCACCTTCTCGCCCAGCTTGAGCGGCTGGAACACCGTCTCGGACGGCTGCCCGGAGGCATCCGGCCGGTCGGACTGTTGATCGAAAGCGGGGCTGGACATGGCGGCATCGGTTGCGGCAGAAACCCGACTCTAGCGCAACAGTTCCTGAAATGAAACAAGTTTCTTATAGGAAATATTTATAAGCGATACAGAAATGAAAAAGGCGCCCGCAGGCGCCTTCTCCAGCGAATGGCGGGTGACTCAGCCCCTGCCCACCCGGCGGCGCGCAATGGCCAGACCGAACAGGCCGGTGCCCATCAGCAACCACAGCCCCGGCTCGGGAACACTGACCGGCGAATGCTGGACATTGCCGGCAATCGGCGACCCCTGGACGCCGTTCGGATCGCCAAACTGGGAGTAGGCAGAAACTCCGTCGTAGTACCCGCACTCACCCTCAACCTCAGCGATCTCCGAATAACAGCCGTCATCACCATAGCCGTCACCGTAGCCGCCGGCCTCCGGCGTAAAGACGCCGGCGGCGGCGGTATAGATGTCATAGGTCAGCGTAAAACTCTCGCCGGCGGCAAACACACCAAGATCTAGCGTATCGCTCAGGCCATCCCAGGAATAGTACTCGCCTCCCGTAAAGCTGCCCAGCACTTCACCCTCGGTGGTCAGCGTGGTGCCGGTATCATTGGTCAGCAGCCAGGCTGCGCTGCTGAAAAGATCCACTCCGTCGAGCGAGATACTGACCAGATTTCCGGCCCCGACGAACTCACCGGCATCCAGGGTATCTCCCCAAGGACCGTACGCGGAAAGCGAACCCTGCAGGATGGTAAAATCGAAGCTGTAGTTCTGATCGACACCCGTGTCGTTGGTAATGGTCAGCGACTGCTGAACATGGCTGACGGACTTGAAGGTATTGTCGCCACCGGCCGTAGTGTACATCCAGCCGTCCTGATTGGCAGCAGCAGTGGCCCAGGCATAGTTGGAGTTGTCATAGTCATTTGCATAGCCGGAGTAGATACTGCCACTGGTCACGGAAGTTTCACTGGCTGCAAGCTCGGCCAGGATGGGGTCGATATCCAGATCGGTATTGCCGATTTCAACGGCTGCGCCGGCGGTGAGGGTGGCGGCTTGCGCCGTCATGGAGGCCAGACCGAAGCCCGCGGCCAGGACGAGCTGTGTCATTTTCTGATTCATGTGTCTTCCCTTCGTATTATGTGATGGAGCAGATACGCGACCTGACAAATCCGTCGCAACGTCCGATTATTCAAGCAATTCACAAGCCATAAGCACAAAACAGATAAATTTCAAGGCATTGCACCCAGATGTGCTTCGGTTTGTCAGATTTTATTGACGGATTTCACACCGGGCTGTCCGGAAAATCTGACAAACCGGGTTTATGGGTCAATAAATCTTTCTGATTCACTATTGCCCCGACCCACACTGTGGATTAGCATCCGGTCACCACGACAAAAACAAAGGAGGACGACCATGAACACCCTACCCGGCCTGACACTGGGCCTTGCCCTGGCCCTGGGCGCAAGCTTTGCCGCCCCGGCCCAGGCGATCGAAAATACGCTGGTTGTGGTTACATCCTTTCCCAAGGATCTGACCCGCAAGTTCAAGACGGCCTTCGAGAAGAAATACCCCGGCACCCGGGTGGAGATGCTGAAGAAAAAGACCACCGCCGGCATCAAGTACATCCAGGAGACCGCGGGCAACAATTCCTCGGACCTGTTCTGGGCCTCGGCGCCGGATGCCTTCGAGGTGCTCAAGGGCGACGGCCTGCTGGCGAAATACAGCCCGAACGCGCCGGGCATACCGGACAAGGTCGGCGCCTACCCGATCAATGATCCGGATGGCTACTACAGCGGCTTTGCCGCTGCCGGGTACGGCATCATGTGGAACACACGTTACCTGAAGGCGAAGAAACTGCCCGAGCCCAGAGAATGGGAAGACCTGGAAAAGGCGGTCTATCACGGCCATGTGGGCATGTCCGCGCCGTCGCGTTCCGGCACCACCCACCTGACCGTGGAAACCCTGCTGCAGGGCGACGGCTGGGAGCAGGGCTGGGCCAAGTGGAAGTTCATCGCCGGCAACTTCAAGACCGTCACCGAGCGCAGCTTCGGCGTGCCCGACGGCGTCAACAGCGGTGACTTCGGTATCGGTATCGTCATCGACTTCTTCGGCCTGTCGTCCAAGGCCAGCGGCTTCCCGGTGGAATTCATCTACCCGTCGGTGACCACGCTGGTACCGGCCAATGTCGGTGTCATCAACAATGCGCCGCATCCACAGGCGGCGCGGGCCTTCATCGATTTCCTGCTGTCGGACGAGGGACAGACCATCCTGCTCGACAAGAAGATCATGCGCCTGCCGGTCAACCCAAAGGTCTATGCCAAGGCACCGCCCGACTTCCCTAACCCGTTCAAGGACAGTTCCATCGGTTCGGCGGTGAAGTTCGATGTGTTGCTGTCCAAGGCGCGCTACAACCTGGTCAATTCGATGTTCGATGTGATGATCACCTACCGTCTGGATGACCTGCGCAACGCGGTCAAGGCCATCCAGGTCGCCGAGGCGAAGCTGGCCGGCAACGCCAACCCGAAGGCGCAGGCCCTGATCGACGAGGCCCGCGCGCTGGTCGCGGCGCTGCCGATCACCGAGGCCCAGGCGGCCGACCCGGCCTTCGCCGGCATCTTCAAGAAGAAGCGCAAGAAGGCCACCGACACGGTCACCGGCCGTCAGGCCGAGGTCGAACAGCAGTGGGATGAGTTCGTCAAGGCCAACTACGCCAAGGCGCGAAAGCTGGCCGAGCAGGCCGCCTCCATGCTCTGATGCGTCGGCCCCCGGTCGCTGACCGGGGGCCCAGCATTCCGTACTGCCGCCATACGCCATGAGTGTCGCCCGCCACCCCGGCCAGAGCCTGCTGTTCTGGCTGATTGCCCTGTTCCTGTTGTCCTTCCTGGTGATCCCGGTGGTGCAGGTGTTCTTCGTGGCCTTCGTCGATGTCAACAGCGGCGGCTTCACGCTGGTCAATTTCCTCGATTTTTTCCGTTCGTCGCTGTTCCGCGAGTCTTTCTACAACTCTTTCTATGTGGCGGCGATGTCGGTGCTGGTGGCCAGCGCCATTGCCCTGCCGCTGGCCTATTTCACCACCCGTTTCGAGTTCAAGGGCTCGGTGATCATCCAGAGCCTCGGCTTCGTGCCACTGATCATGCCGCCGTTCGTCGGCGCGGTGGCCATGCAGCTGCTGTTTGGCGAGAACGGCAGCATCAACCTGCTGCTCGACGAATACCTGGGCTTTACCGTACCGTTCATGAAAGGGCTCAATGGCGTCATCTTCGTGCAGAGCATCCATTACTTTCCGTTCATCCTGATCAACCTGTCGGCCTCACTGAACAACATCGACCGTTCGATGGAGGAATCGGCACAAAACCTGGGCAGCTACGGCATGCGCCTGTTCCGGCGCATCGTATTCCCGCTGGCGATGCCCGGCTATGTGGCCGGGGCCTCGCTGGTGTTCCTCAAGGTGTTCGACGATCTGGGCACGCCACTGCTGCTGAATGTCAACAACATGCTGGCGCCCCAGGCCTATCTGCGCATCTCGTCCATCGGCATCGACGACCCGATGGGCTATGTGATTGCGGTGATCCTGGTCGTGTTCTCGCTGTTTGCGATGTGGATCGCCTCGCTGGCGCTGCGCGGCAAGGATTACTCGATGATCCAGAAGGGCGGCGGCGGACTGGCCAAGCGACGCATGCGCCCCTGGGAGAAGGTCATCGCCTACGCCATCGTGCTGTTGATCCTGCTGCTGGTGCTGTCCCCCCATATCGGGCTGACCCTGCTCTCCTTCGGTACCATCTGGTCCTACAGCGTGCTGCCCGACGGCTTCACCACCGAGCATTATGCAGAGGTGTTCCGCGAAACCCCGGAATACATGCTCAATACCCTGCTCTACGCCTCGCTGGCGGCCACCCTGGACATCATCCTCGGCACCGCCATCGCCTGGCTGGTCTTGCGCAGCAAGCTGCGCCTGCGCCACTGGCTGGACTACATCGCGATGGCGGCGCTGGCGGTGCCCGGTCTGGTGCTGGGCATCGGTTACCTGCGCAGTTTCCTCGGCGTCAACATCCCCTTCGGTGACCGACCGCTGGCCACCTGGTGGGTGATGCTGGTGATCGCACTGGCGATCCGCCGCCTGCCCTATGCCCTGCGCGCCTGCAACTCGGCGCTGCACCAGGTCAGCCGCGCACTGGAAGAGGCCGGCGAGAACCTGGGCGCCAGCCGCATGCGCACCATCTGGCGGGTCACCGTGCCGCTGATGGCCGGCGGCATCCTGGCCGGCTTCGTCACCAGCTTCGCCACCGCCGCGGTGGAGCTCTCGGCCACACTGATGCTGGTGTCCACCGAGTCGGATGCGCCGCTGTCCTATGGCATCTATGTCTTCATGCAGTCGGCGGCCGGGCGCGGGCCAGGCGCCGCCCTGGGCATGGTGGCGGTACTGATCGTCGCCACCGGCACCTACCTGTCGCACCGCATCATCGAAAAGAGCCGTCGTGAACGCAGCTTTGAAAGGGTCTGACCATGTCCGTACGCATCGAACTGAACAACATTGACCTCTCCTACGGCACTACCCGCGTCATCAAGCAGGTCAGCCTGGTCATCGAACCGGGTGAATTCTTCGCCTTTCTCGGCCCGTCCGGCTGTGGGAAATCGACCCTGCTGCGGCTGATCGCCGGTTTCGAACAGTGCCAGCAGGGTGATGTGCTGATCGACGGCCGGCGCGTCAACGACCTGCCGCCCTGGCAGCGCGAGGTGGGCATGGTGTTCCAGAACTATGCCCTGTGGCCGCACATGACCATTCGTCGCAATGTCGCCTTCGGCCTGGAAGAGCGCCGTCTGCCGAAAGAGGAAATCAACCGCCGCGTCGATGCGGCGCTGGAGCGCGTCGGCCTGCTCGACTATGCCGAACGGCGGCCCAACCAGCTGTCCGGCGGCCAGCAGCAGCGGGTGGCGCTGGCGCGCACGCTGGCCATCGAACCGAAGGTGTTGCTGCTCGACGAGCCGCTGTCGAACCTGGACGCCAAGTTGCGCATCCACATGCGTCAGGAGCTGCTCGCGCTGCAGCGCGAGCTGGATCTGACCACCATATTCGTTACCCACGACCAGGAGGAAGCCAACACCACTTCCGACCGCATTGCCGTGCTGGAAGACGGCGTGGTGCAACAGGTAGGCGCGCCGATGGCACTCTACGACCGACCGGACAACCTGTTCGTGGCCCAGTTCCTGGGCAGCGCCAATGTAGTGCGCGGCCAGGTCAGTGAATGCGATGGCCGTCCCTGTTTCGTCAGCGAAGGCGGGCTGGAACTGCCGCTGCCCGACGATCTCGGGAACCCCAACCGCGTACAGGCACTGGTGTTCCGCCCGCAAAACCTGTTGCGCTGCGACGAAAACGACCCGGCGGCCCTGTTCGCCGGCGAGGTGAAACTGCGCGAGTTCCTCGGCAACATCGTGCGCTATGAAATCGAGGTCCAAAGCGAACGCTTGCTGCTCGACGAACTCTACGGGCGCGGACTCGCCCCGGCTTCCCCGGGCGAGCGCATCGGACTGTCCATCGACCCGCGCGACCTGCGGCCAATGACGAATGCCTGAAACCGCACACGACCGGGAACCTCTGCCGCCTACGAACACTCCTATCCCAAACCATCAACCACTGCCCTGAGGGACCACCATGAGCCGATTGCCCGTTGTACGACTGGCCCTGCTGGGCTTGGCCGTCTTTTCCACCGCCCAGGCCCAGAACCCGGACACCGGACGCTGGTACAGCGCCGAACAGCTGGAACGCGGCAAACAGGTGTTCGCTGAGAACTGCGCCGCCTGCCACGGCCCCGATGCAGCCTCCACGCCGGACTGGAAAAAGACCGACGCCAACGGCAAGTACCCGCCGCCTCCGCTCGATGGCAGCGCCCATGCCTGGCACCACGACCTGGAGCTGCTGCGGCGCACGGTGCGCGAGGGCGGTGTGAAGATCGGTGGACAGATGCCGCCGTTCGAAGACCGTCTGTCGTCCGAGGACATCGATGCCGCGATCAGCTATTTCCAGTCCAAGTGGCCCGACGAGACCTACCGCAAATGGGCCGGCCGTTTCCCGCCCGATGGACGCATGCCCTCGCTGGACGACATCGAGCGGCTGGCCCGCGGGGAAAATGCCCCCGGAGCGGCATCAGGCCCGCGGCTGGACTACCTGGAAAAACGGCTTGGACGCAGTGTACCCGGCCCGGCCGACAAGACCCGCCTGCCCGGCCTCTACCGGGTGGAGGTGGGCGGCAAGACCGTGTTCCTCAGCGAGGATGGCGAGGTTGCGATCATCGGCGACATGATCGACCTGAAACAAGGCCTGCGCATCGGACGCTGAGCGGCGTTATACTTGCCGGTTTCCGGCTGCTCCCCCTGCTCATGAAACCCTGGTTCCGCCTGACCCACCTGCAGTTTTCGCTGATCCTCGTCACCGCCGTCTTCGCGGCGGCCAACGCGATCAACATCGACCGCCTGAGCCGCTGGTTCGAGGTCGGCGGACGACTGGATCTGCTGCCCCTGGTCGCGCTGCTCGTGTTCGGTCTGGGCTTTTCCATCGCCTTCTTCCTGCTGTTCTTCGCCCACCGGCTGCTGATCAAGCCAATGGCGATCGCCCTGGTCGCCACCAGTGCCATGGCCAGTTACTTCATCGCCAAGTACGATATTGCGGTGGACAGCACCATGGTGCTCAACACGCTGCACACGGATCCCACCGAGGTTTCCGGTCTGCTGTCCTGGCAGATGCTGCCCTGGGCGCTGCTGATGATCGCGTTGCCGGTAGCCCTCATCCTCAAGACCGAAATCCGCTTCGTCCGTGGCCCGCGCTACCTGCTGTCATCGGTGGCAGTGGCTGTCGTCGCGCTCGCTATCGGCATCGGCGGGGTCTATGCCCATTACGACAGCATCCACCGCGCCGGCAATGTCTCCAACAAGTACATCCTGCACCAGCTGACCCCGGTCAATGTCCTGCGCAGCCTGGCCAGCGTGCTGCTGGCACAGGGCCAGCAGGTCTATGCCCGTTACCGCAAGCCGGTGGTCATCGAAGGGCGGATCACCACGCCGGAAGACCTGCTGGTGGTGCTGGCCATCGGCGAATCCGCGCGGCAGAAGAATTTCAGCCTCTACGGTTACGACCGAGTCGAGACCAATCCCCTGCTGAAACAGGTTGAAGGCCTGCACGCACTCGATGGCAGGGCCGAGATCGGCACCACCCTGCTGGCCCTGAAGGAGATCCTGCGCAAGGGCGACTACCGCCTGACCGCCATTACCGACACACTGGGCATCCCCACAACCTGTCTGGTCAACTTCACCCTCTACGACAACTGCGAGCCGGTACCCGAACTGCGCGCCACGGACTGCGGGCACGGCGGCACATGCTATGACGAGGATGTTCTGCCGCTGTTCGATGCGTTTCTGCAGAAACATGCCGGCCGCCAGCGGCTGGCGGTACTCCATCTGGGGGGCGGCAGCCACGGCCCAATCTACCAGAAGCGTTTCCCTGCGGAGTTCCAGGTCTTCAAACCCCAGTGCCTGGATGCCGATGTCGGCAATCTGTGCAACGAGGAGGAACTCTATAATTCCTACGACAACAGCATCCTCTATACCGATTTTGTATTGGCAAAACTGATCGAAAAGCTCGACACATCGGGACAACCCTATGTGTTTATCTATGTTTCCGACCACGGAGAATCCCTGTTCGAGGAAGGGCGGGTGTTCCACGGCATGCCGCCCGGCATCGACCTGCCCGAGGAACAGGCGCGGGTGCCACTGTTGGTGAAGGCGTCGATCCCGATCGACATCGAACCGAAGCCGTACTACACTCAGCCGGAGATCTTTGATACAGTGCTCGAATTGTTGAATATCGATACGGATCCGAAGGATCCCGAAGGCGTGTTCATAAAGAAAAAACGACAATAAATCCGGCCTTGCTTCACCATCGGCCGGAAAAAGACAGGATTTTCGCTCCAGCCGATGTTGCCCCGTTCCCTGCTCCAGCTTCTTCGCCGTTTCGATGTGCTCGCCTTCCTGCTGTGCGTGGCCGTGTTTCTGTCCTTTCCTGACATCGACCGTTACATCAGCGGCCTGTTCTACGACCCGCAAACCGGCTTCTACCTGAAACATCACCCGCTGGTTCAGGGTATCTACCACGCAACCGGCTGGATCATGGGCGGACTTCTCATCGGCATGGTGCTGCTGTTTGCCGCCAGCTTCATTCCCCGTCTGCGCCCACGCCTGCCTTCGCGAAAGACACTGGGCTTCCTGATCGCCGCTGCATTGCTCGGACCCGGACTGCTGGTCAACGCCACCTTCAAGGAACACTGGAAGCGCCCGCGCCCGGCCCAGATCGAGGAGTTCGGTGGTCAGTATGCGTTCTCCCCGGCGCTGATTCCCGGCAGCGAATGCAAGCGTTGCCTGTCCTTCGTCAGCGGACATGCCTCGGCCGGTTTCTACCTGTTTACCTTCGCCCTGCTCGGCTGCCGCCGGCGCTGGCTGTGCATTCCGATCCTCGCCGGTACCGTCATAGGCGCGGCGCGCATTCTGCAGGGGGGGCACTTCCTTGGCGATGTCGTGTTTTCCGGCTGGGTGGTCTGGTTCAGCAGCTGCCTGCTTTTCTGGCTGTTCTACGGCCGCGCCCCCTTTTCGCCGTCACTTCCTGCAACTGATCCGTATCAACCCCGGACCGCGACCAGCCTGATAGACTGAACACCCCGTTCAACGGTCACGCCGGACATGAATCCTTTCCGGATCTTTCTTCACACCCTGCTGGACAGTCTGCGCGACCTGTTGCCGATCATTGCCGTGATCGGATTTTTCCAGCTGCTGGTACTGCAGCAGCCAATTCCGGATTTTCTCGAAATCTTTATCGGCGTCCTGTTCGTACTGATCGGACTCAGCCTGTTCGTGCTCGGACTGGACATGGGCCTGTTCCCGATCGGCGAGTCCATGGCCCATGCCTTCGCCCGCAAGGGCAGCCTCGGTTGGCTGCTGATGTTTGCCTTTGCATTGGGTTTCGGCACCACGGTGGCGGAACCGGCACTGATCGCTGTGGCCGACGAAGCCGCTGCGGTGGCCGCCAACGGCCGCATGATCGAGGATGACCTCCAGTCGCGAGAGTCCTATGCCTTCGGCCTCAGGCTGACCGTCGCCGTTTCGGTCGGCCTGGCCATCGTCATCGGCGTGTTGCGCATCATCCGCGGCTGGCCAATCCAGTACCTGATCATCGGCGGCTATATCGGCGTGGTCGTCATGACCCTGTTCGCGCCGAAGGAAATCATCGGCATTGCCTACGATTCCGGCGGGGTCACCACCTCCACCATCACCGTGCCGCTGGTCACCGCGCTCGGTGTCGGCCTGGCCCGCTCGATCAAGGGACGCAACCCGATGATCGACGGCTTCGGCCTGATCGCCTTCGCCTCGCTCACCCCGATGATCTTCGTCATGGGCTACGGAATGCTGGTATGAACGGCTTGTTCGGAGAGCTGGCCCGGGGCCTGTGGCACACCCTGCTCGACACGGTGTGGGATGTACTGCCGATCGCGATCATCATCTTCGGCTTCCAGATCCTTGTCCTGCGCAAGCCGATTCCCCAGCTGCGACGCATCATCGGCGGCTTCCTGCTGGTGCTGATCGGGCTGGCCTTCTTCCTCGAGGGGCTGGAGGCCGCGCTGTTTCCGCTCGGCAAGCTGATGGCATCCCAGCTCACCGCGCCGGAGTTTCTGGCCCCGGACGGCGACATGAGCCGGGTCAGCCAGTGGGACTACCACTGGGTGTACCTGTTTGCCTTCGCCATCGGCTTTTCCACCACCATCGCCGAACCCTCACTGCTGGCGGTGGCGATCAAGGCCAACCAGGTGTCCGCCGGCAGCATCGGCATCTGGGGCTTGCGCATCGCGGTGGCGCTGGGTGTGGCCATCGGCATCGCGCTCGGGGTGTTCCGTATCGTCACCGGCACGCCGCTGTATTTCTACATCATCACCGGCTATGTATTCGTGCTGCTGCAGACACTGTTCGCGCCACGAATGATCGTCGCCCTGGCCTATGACTCGGGCGGCGTCACCACCTCCACCGTTACCGTACCCCTGGTGGCGGCACTGGGGCTGGGCCTGGCCAGTACCGTGCCCGGGCGCAGTCCGTTGCTCGACGGTTTCGGACTGATTGCCTTTGCCAGCCTGTTCCCTATCATGTCGGTCATGGCCTATGCCCAGCTTTCCGAATGGATGGCCCGGCGCCGTGACCGCGTCCATCACACCGAAGAGGCCTGAACATGCACTTCAAACTGATCATTGCGCTGTCCGACGACAGCATCACCGACCGCATCGTGGAAGCGGCCCGTGAACGCGGTGCCACCGGCTCTACCGTGATCACCAGCGCCCGCGGCGAAGGCCTGAAAGCGAAGAAGACCTTCTTCGGGCTGGACCTCGAAACCCAGCGCGATGTGGTGCTGCTGCTGGTCGAGGAACACCTCAGCCGCGAGATTCTCGAAGCCATCGCCGAGGCCGGCGGCTTCGATGCCACACCTGGCACCGGGATCGCCTTCGTCATCGATGTCGATGACGCGGTCGGGGTCAGTCACCAGGTCCAGCAACTCACCGAAATCGTGGAGAGCGAATTATGAACGCCAACCGCCCGGTCGTGCGCGTGCGCGATGTCATGAAAACCGACTTCGACCTGGTCGACGGTATCGACACCGTTGCCGATGCATTGCGCAAGTCGCAGCACCCCGAGAGCAAGTGCTTCATCGTCAACAAGCGTCACGCCGACGACGAATACGGCATCGTGTTGCTCTCCGATATCGCCAAGAAGGTGATCGCCCGTGACAAGTCGCCACAGCGGGTCAACATCTACGAGATCATGACCAAGCCGGTGGTCGGGGTGGATCCGGCGATGGACATCCGCTACTGCAGCCGGCTGTTCGAGAACTTCGGCCTCAGCCGCGCGCCGGTCATTGCCGAGGGCCAGGTGATCGGCATCATCGGCTATACCGATATCGTGCTGCGTGGCCTCCGCGACGGACTCAAATCCTCATGACACGCCTGCTCCTGCTGCTGCTCGTACCCGGCCTGGCCGTGGCCGGAGTCATCCGTGGCGAGGATGAAAACGGCCTGAAAAGCTGGGAAATGCAACAGGGCGCCCTGTCGCTGAAACTGATCCAGCGCCTGCCGGACCAGACCCGCGCCTTCTTTCTCGCACGCGGCTTCCCCAAGGCCGAAGCCGACCGCATCGCCACCGCCTGCGTGCTGCAAACCATCGGCCGCAACACCTCAAGCGCCGAACAGCCGGTGAGTCTGGAATACGACCTGCACGACTGGCGTTTGCGTTACAACGAACGACTCCGGGAAATCCGCTACAAGGAAGACTGGGCACGGGACTGGAACGACCGCAACGACTTTCCCGAAGCGGCGCGCATCGCCTTTCGCTGGGCCACTTTCCCGACCGCACAGCAATTCGAGCCCGGCGGAGACTACAACTGGGGCATGACCAGCTTTGGCCTGCCGCCCGGCAGCCGGTTTGACCTGAATGTGCGCTGGCGCGAGAATGGCCAGCCCCAAAGCGCCTGGATCGAGGACATCACATGCCCGCACGACCGCTGACCCTGCTGTGGACCGCCCTGCTTGCCGGACTGCTGCTGGCCCTGCCCGCCTCGGCCGCGCGCCAGGACATGAAAGCCATCACTCCACGCATCATCGCCCCGCTCGTGCAGATGACCGACATGGATGGCGAGCCACAGAACCTCTCCGACCTGCGCGGCAAGGTTGTCATCGTCAACTTCTGGGCCACCTGGTGTCCTCCCTGCCGCGCGGAATTGCCCTCGATGAACCGCGCCTGGAAAAAGCTGGACCCCGACCGCTTCGCGATGTTGGCGATCAATGTCGGCGAGGACGAGGACACCATCTTCTCCTTCATGGGCGACTACCCGATCGACTTCCCGGTCTGGCTCGATCAGAGCGGCAAAGCCGCGCGCCAGTGGCCGCTGCGCGGCCTGCCCACCACCTATGTGCTCGACACGCGCGGCCGTATCGCCTACCGCGCCATTGGCGGCCGCGAATGGGATGACGAGACCCTGCTGCAGAAGGTACGGGCGCTGGCCGACGAGTAACCCGCCTGCGTCACGCGATTCCTGTACTAAACTTCGTGGATAACCCGCCGATACGGTGGCTGTCTTTCCCCCTCTTGGAGAACCGCGATGCTGTGGCGATCACGAAAACAGGTGACCCCTCCCGAAGAAGTCGAACGCCTGCGCAACGAGTTGAAACAGACCCGGCAGGAACTGGACAGCCTGAAGCAGCGCCATGAACAGGAACGCGACAGCTTCCGCTGGCTGCTGCAGCAGTTCGCCCACAAGACTTCGGAAGTCACGCATTTCGCCGACCTCGGCGAATCCCTGAACATGATCCGCAACAAGGCGGCCGACACTGCCGGCAATCTCGAGCAGGAACAATCCCGGCTGCGTGAAACGGCCAGCCTGTTCCAGCAGAGCACCATCATCCTGTCCAACATCACCCGCAACATCGACAGCCTCAATGCCACCACCAGCGGCAGCGTCGGCGCGGTGGACGAGCTGGAGACGGTGGCACGCAACATCGACCAGTTCACCCAGATCATCGCCGACATCTCCAATCAGACCAACCTGCTGGCCCTCAATGCCGCCATCGAGGCGGCCCGCGCCGGCGAGCAGGGCCGCGGTTTCGCGGTGGTGGCCGACGAGGTGCGGCAACTGGCCACCAAGACCGCCGAGGCCACGGCACAGATCAAGGAACTGGTGCAGACCATCAATGCGCTGTCGGCCGAAACCCAGCAAAGCTTCGGCCGCATCGTCGAATCCAGCGACTCGATGAAGGATTCGGTACAGACCGTCGCCGGCGTCATCGACGAAGTGGTCTCGCTGTCCGACAACATGACCCGGGTGATCAGCACCTCGTCAACGGAAGCCTTCATCGAAACCGTCAAGCTCGACCACCTGATGTACAAGGTGGATGTCTATCAGGTCATCTTCGGCATGAGCGACAAGGCCATCGACAGTTTTGCCAGCCACCATCAATGCCGTCTCGGCAAGTGGTATTACGAAGGCAAGGGCCGGGATCTGGCGCAACTGGACACCTACCGGCAACTGGAAGCGCCCCATCAGCAGGTACACGAACAAGGCATTCGCGCCCTGCAGGCCAAGCGCGAAGGACGCCATGAAGACTGTATCGCCGCCCTGCACCTGATGGAAAAGGCCAGTATCGAAGTCCTGCGTCTGCTCGACGACATCGCCAACGATTACCGCAAGCTGATCCACGAGGAAACCCAGTCTCATGCCGAAGTCGTCGAATTTTCGGCCACGGACACGGCGCCCGCCGTTTCGGCAACCATCCGGGGCGATACCGGACAGGATACCCCGCCGCCAGCCCCGGCCGCACAGGAAGACGCGTCCGACCTCGGCGACAATGTCGACCTGTTCTGAGCCATGAACGACGCCATCAGCGGTGAGGAACTGGCCCGCGCCAAGCTCAACAGCGAGACCGCGCGCATCCCCTGGAAGGAACTGCAACGGCATTTCGCCAGTGGTCACACCCTGTACATCGATCCGGAGCTGGACCTGATCGAGGTCGGTTACCGCATGGAACGGGACGATGCGGAACGCATTGGGGCGTGGATGGACAGCGGACTGATCCGAGCGGTGGAAAACGACGAAGCCCGGCGCTGGTACAACGACGATGCAGAACTCTGGTGCTGCGTGGTACGCCCCTGGGTGCTGTTGCAGCCGGTGGACGAACCCGGCTGACGCTACTCCTCCGGCGCTTTTGGCCGCTTGCGCAGTTCATCGACGATGTTCACCAGCGCATAGCCGTCGAGCAGGTTGAGGAAATGGGTGAAGCCCTGCACCACCCGCTTGGAACGCTCACCGATGGCAGGGACATTGGCCATGTCCTGACTGAAGCCAGGCACCACCGGATCCCCAAGAATGCCGTTGGGCGCGGTCCGCACCACCGAGTAGTAGGCGATATCCGGATGACGCCGCGTATTGAGCCAGTACAGCAGGCGACCCGGCACCGGCGGCAGGATGTCGCGCAGCATCCAGCGCGACTGGCGGACCACCCGGTACTCCTTGCCTTTGAAGAACTCCTTGATCATGCGCAGGAACCAGGGGTCATCGGTGGCCTCCAGACCTTCATAGGCCAGCCCGGTTCCCAGGTGCGGGCTGGCGATGGTAACCAGCGCCCAGACCCGATGCGCGCCACCACGCACCAGCGCCAGCCTCGCCACCACACCGCCCAGGGAGTGGCCCACCAGAATGATGTCCTCATCCGGATAACGGTCCTGAATCCAGCGCAGAGCCGCGATCACCACATTGGACTGGGCGATCAGGGGCGCACGGGTATCCAGCTGCAGGAACACCAGCTTGTCCTCGGCTTCGGCGCCGGTCAGGGGTACCGGAATCAGCCCCTGTGGCGCACCCAGCAGCACCGCTGCCGGACGCCAGCCGAACTGCTGCAGCACCGGCACCACGCCGGACTGCTGCCAGGTCGCCACATTGGCCAGGTAGCCATGCACCAGCAGCATCACATCGCCGCGCGCCGTTGTGGAAAGCAGCCACAGCAGCACGGCAAGCGTCAATTGCCATCGTTTCATCGGCATCCACTCCCGACTCGACATTATCGACAGATAGGATACATTACGCCGTTTTCAATATAAGGAAAACCTGATAATGACCGAATCCGAGTGGAGCTTCGATGTGAACCTGGACGATTTCGAACGACGCGTGCTGGACTCCTCGAAACAGCACCCTGTGCTGGTCGACTTCTGGGCGGACTGGTGCGGCCCCTGCCATGCCATTGCCCCCATACTGGAGCAGGTGATCGACGACTACGACGGAAAGGTACGGCTGGCCAAGCTCGAGGTGGACGAAGGCGACAACATGAAGCTGGCGGGCCGCTACCAGGTACGCGGCTTTCCGACGCTGATCCTGTTCAGAAACGGTGAACCGGTGGACCGTTTCAGCAGCGCCCGGCCGGCCGGTTACATCGAGGAATTCATCGACCGTCACCTCGACTGACCGCCAGTCAGAACGCCGGGTACCATCTGCCGTACGCGGAACCCGGAACTGGAGCGCGAGGAGGCCTACTGGCCATCAAGAGCCAGCTCCAGGCACCGGGATTGATCTGAATCACTTCACAAAACCGCATCAGGGGACTAGATTTGAATGTTTATGGCCACGCTTGGCCCATCCCCAACCCGCAACAGGAAACCGCCATGTCCGAGAAGACCGAAGACGCCCTCAATGTCAGCCTTGCCCACCCCGGCACCAACTACCTCGCGCCCCTGGAGGAGATCGAGAAGATGCCGAAGAACGCGATCTTCCCGACCGCCAACTACCCCTACAAGAAGAAAATGAACAAAAAGCAGTACGAAAAGGAGAAAACGCTGCTGCAGATCGAGCTGGCCAAGTTTCAGCGCTGGGTCAAGGAGACCGGCCAGAAATACCTGATCATCTTCGAGGGCCGCGATGCCGCCGGCAAGGGTGGCACCATCAAGCGCTTCACCGAACACCTCAACCCCCGCGGCGCACCGGTGGTGGCGCTGGAGAAACCGGACATCCGCGAACAGGGACAATGGTACTTCCAGCGCTACATCCAGCACCTGCCGACCAAGGGTGAGATCGTCTTCCTCGACCGACCCTGGTACAACCGCGCCGGTGTGGAACGGGTGATGGGGTTCTGCACCCCGCAGGAATACCTGGAATTCATGCGCCAGTGCCCCGACCTGGAGCGCATGCTGACCCGTTCCGGGATCAACTTGGTGAAGTTCTGGTTCTCGATCAGCCGCAACGAGCAGTTCCGCCGCCTGCGCGCCCGCCAGGAAGACCCGCTCAAGCAGTGGAAGATCAGCGACATCGACATCGCCTCGCTGGACAAGTGGGAGAACTACACCGAGGCCAAGGAAGCCATGTTCTTCTACACCGACACCCGTGACGCGCCCTGGACCGTGGTCAAGTCAGACTGCAAGAAGCGCGCGCGACTCAACGCCATCCGCCATGTGCTGCACAACGCCGACTACCCGAACAAGGACCCGGAGGTTGCCTGCGCGCCCGATCCATTGATCGTCGGCTCCGCCGATACCATCTACGAATCCGGGGAACAATACCTGCAGCACCCGCCCTTCGACACCAGCGACGCCGCCATCGTGCAGGAAGGCCGCAAGAACAGCAAGAAGCCCTCTCGGCGCGACAACTCGGGGAAAAAATCCGGGTCCTGAAGTCACAAGCGTTCGGGGTCTCGTTTCGTGCGTACCCCAAACGCATTCTTCAGAAGCGCCCCTTGCCTCCGTGGGTAATATAGTCCTGAAGCGCCATCTGCTGCCGCCCTATGTCGGCCAGCGTGTGGTGCACCCGCTTGATGACCGCGCGCATGAAGTCGAACATGACCCTGGGATGTTCTGTGATGAGCGGCCGGATATCGTCGGCCTTGAAGCTGAGCACACGCGCATCACCCAGCGCCATGACCGACGCAATATGAGGTGTATCGTCGATGAAGCTCAGCTCGCCGACCAAGTCACCCTTCTCGAGCACATGGAGTATCCTCGGCTTTTCCCCTTTGCCTCTCTCCTTCACCACCGCCAGCCGGCCTTCGGCGACGATGTACAGACAGTGTTCCAGATCTCCTTGGTGGAACAGGAACTCACCGTCCTTGAGCACACGTTCACAGCAGGCCCGTTCTGCCAGTATGCGCGCACCTTCCTTGCCAATGTAGTGGCCTATGGGGGCATCAAGAATCAGTTTTTCGACATGTTCGATATCAGGTTTGTTCATGCTTGACTCCGCTTCGATTCAAAAGGATGGGGTGAGCGCGGCGCAAGACAGGCCTGCGCCGCGCCAAGGTTCTTTTGCGCCCGGGGGGTGAGCCCCTGCTTCAGTTCCCAGGCATAGCCCCGCAGCACCAGCAGGCGCGCCTCGGGCAGGTAACCGAAGCACTGCGCGCAGGTCGCCAGCAGGGCAGGAATGGACAGGGCGTGGGAGGTGAAGCTGAAATCCATCGCCGGACGCGGGCATTCGACGCGGAAGTCCGTCACCGATGGGTCGCGGGTGGCGTCCACGAACAGCACCTTCCGCTGATGACGGAGCAGGTCGGCGTCCTCCAGCTGCAGCTGGTAGTGCCGCTGCCGGGCCGCCGAGGGACAGAGGCCCGCTTCTTCCAGCCAGTCGATGAAGGCCCAGCCCAGGCCGTCGTCCTGCCGCCCCACATTGCCGATGCCGTAGATCAGGCAATCCGCATGATCGTAATCGGCCAGATCCAGCGGGGCCGATGCGGCCCGGGCTTCAGCGCAGGCGCTCATCGAGCACCCTCCCTTCGGCATCCTGCACGGTCACCTGCAACGGCATCTGGCCCATGGCGTGGGTGGCGCAGCTCAGGCAGGGGTCGTAGGCGCGGATGCCCACCTCGATGGCGTTCATCATGCCCTCGGTAATCTCCGCCCGGCCGCCCAGATAGGCCTCGGCCACCGAACGCACGGTGCGGTTCATCACGGCGTTGTTCTGGGTAGTGGCCACCACCAGGTTGGCGAAGGTGATGGCGCCCTGGGCGTCGGCGCGGTAATGGTGCAGCAGCGTGCCCCGCGGGGCTTCCACCACGCCGACGCCCTCGCCGGTCCAGGCGGCCTCGCCCGGCTCGATCACCAGCGGCCCCTCCAGCAGGTCCGGATCCTCGAGCAGCTCGCGGATCAGCTCCGCCGAGTGCAGGATCTCGATGGCCCGCGCCCAGTTGGTGTGCAGGATCATGTCGTTGGCCTTGCCGCCGGTGTAGTCATGGAAGCGCTCCAGTTCCGCCTGGGCCAGGGGCGCGTTGTCGCCATAGCTCCGGGTGACATTGACCCGGCCCAGGGGGCCCACCCGCAGGGCACCCGCCTCGCGCCCCAGTGACCTAAGATAGGGAAACTTCATGTAGCTCCACTCCTCGGTGGCCTCGGCGAAGTGTTCGAGGTAGTCGTGGTAGTCGAATTCGGCGACGGTGTCCCGATTGCCGTCGACGATGCGGATCCTGCCGTGGTAATAGTCTACATTGCCCTGTTCGTCCACCAGCGACATGTTGAGCGCCGGCACCTTGGCGAAGCTGTCCACCTCCCTGCGGTGCTTTTCATGGAAATTGTGGAACAGGCGCACCCCCTCCAGGGCGTGTTCGATGACCTGATCCACGGAGAGCAGGCCCGGCTCGCCCTTGAGCAGCCGGTCCCGCTCCCGGGCATCGAGGCGCTTGTTGACGCCGCCCGGCACCGAGGCGATGCCGTGCATGCGCTTGCCAAAGACCGTCTTGATCACCTCTTGTCCCCATTTGCGCAGGGCCACCACGCGCTTGACCAGCTCCGGGTTGGCTTCCACCAGCCCCAGCACATTGCGTTTCTCCGGCGGCGCGTCCATGCCGAACAGCATTTCCGGTACGATCAGGTAGAAATAGGCCGTGGTGTGGGACTGAAGCTGCTGCCCGTAGTGCCCCAGGCGGCGCAGCTTTTCCGGCGTCGGCAGCATCTCCACGCCGCTGGCGTAGCCGGCGCCGATGATGTCGTCCAGGGCCTTGGCGCCACACAGGTGGTGACTGACGAAACAGATGCCGCAGATGCGCTGCAACAGCATCGGGGCTTCCCAGAAGGGATGGCCGTGGACGAATTCCTCGAAACCGCGGAATTCCACCACATGCAGCCTGGCGTCGGTGACGCGGTTGTTCTCGTCCAGCTGGACGGTGACCTTGCCGTGCCCCTCGATGCGGGTCACGGGGTCGATGACCAGTTTCCGGCTCATGACGCTTGCCTCCTCAATCGTAGCGATTGATCTGGGTGGGCAGATCCACTTCCCGCCCGTTGACCAGGTCGTCCAGCACCTTGAAGATGGCCTCGCCATCCGGCGGGCAGCCGGGTATGAAGTAATCCATCTTCACCACTTCGTGGCAGGGATAGACGCGGTCGGTGATGATCGGAATGTCCGGATGCCAGGGAATCCGCTTCGGCGCCCGCGGCTCGGTGGTGGGCACTTCCAGATAGGCCTCGCGGAAGCAGTCTTCCAGGGGCACCATGTTGCGCATCGCCGGCACGCCGCCCCAGACGGCGCAGGCGCCCACCGAGATGAGGATGTCGCAGTTCTCCCGGAAATGCTCCAAGGTCTCGATATTCTCGTCGTTGGCCACGCCCCCCTCGACGAAGCCGATGGCGCAGCGGTGCGGGATGCGCTTGATGTCGGTCAGCGACGAGCGGGTGATGTTCACCTTCTCCAGCAGCCGGAGCAGGTTCTCGTCCATGTCCAGAAAGGACAGGGTGCAGCCCCAGCAGCCGCACAGGGCGATCATCGCCACCTGGATCTTTTCCTCGCGGGCGGCGCGGGTGGCCGCATCCAGCGGCGTGGCCGGCAGCTCGTGGGATGCGATTTCCCTGGGGTTCTTCGGTTTCATTGGCCTTCTCCTTCCAGCACCCGCTGCCGCAGCCTGCGGACTTCGAAGCGCCGCCGGCCAATGGGATCGTTGTACCCCAGCCCCTTCTGCAGGATGCAGCCCACCGGGCAGAGCTCGGCCGCCTCGCGCACCTGCTGGTCGCTCATGCGGTCGGCCAGCGCCACATCCATGACGATGCGGGACCGGCTGCCCCGGTGATCGATGCTGAAGATCCGGCGCCCCGTCTCCCGGTCGCGCACGAATTCCACGCAGCGCTGGCAGAAGATGCAGCGGTCGTTCTCCAGCCAAATCTTCTTCGGCCGGGTCTCCCGGTCGCGCAGGGGAAAACGGTAGGGGAAGCGGGAGACCATCATCCCCACTTCGTAGCCCACCACCTGCAGCTCGCAGCGGCCGCTCTTCTCGCAACTGGGGCAGTTGTGATTGCCCTCGGCGAACAGCAGCTCCACCAGCGCCTTGCGCATGTCCGCGGGATCGTTCACTTCCACTTCCATGCCGTCGGCCACCGGCACGGTGCAGGCGGCCATGACATTGCCGTTGACCCGCACCGAGCAGACCCGGCAGGTGCCCAGGCAGGGCCGTCCCCGCTGATAGCACAGGGTGGGGATGTAGACGCCGTTGTCGGCGGCGACATCCACCAGGGTATCGCCTGCGTCGGCGCGGACCGCAAGGCCGTCGATGGTGATGTTCACGCTCATGACGATGCATCCTCCGTCAGTATCCGGTGGGCATGGCGGTGGGCCTCCAGGGCCGCCTCCCGGTCGAAGGACGGCAGCAATGGCCCTTCGTCCGGCGCCAGCAGTGCTTCATAGCGTTCGGGAAACCTGTCCAGGGTGGTGAGCAGCGGCTTGGCGGCGGTGGTGCCCAGCCCGCAACGGCTGGTGGCGTGCATCAGGGCGCCCCACTGGCGGATGTCGTCCAGATCCCTGCGCGTCGCCCGCCCGGCGCGCACCAGGCGGATCTTGTGCAAGAGATCCACGCCGCCGGCCCGGCAGGGCACGCAGATGCCGCAGGACTCGTCCACGAAGAAACGGGTGAACTCCTCCACCACTTCGAGCAGATCGCGCTTCCGGTCGAAGATCATCAGTGAACCGTTGCATGAGAGGTCGCTGTAGCAGAAAACCCGTTCACCGTCCCTGGCCACGGAGACGCATTCTCCGGAAGGGCCGCTGACCTGCACCGCCAAGGGATCCACGGCGCCCACCATCCTCAGCACCTTGTTCAGCGACACACCCCATTCGATTTCGTAGATGCCGGGCCGGTCGCAGTCCCCGGAAACGCTGAGCAGGCGGGTGCCGGTGGATTCGGGCGCGCCCAAAGCCCGAAACCAGGACGCACCCTTTTCCAGGATGCGGCTGGCGGCAGCGAGGGTCTCGACATTATTGACGCAGGTGGGCATGCCCAGGTATCCCTCCTCGATGGGATAGGGGGGCTTGACCCTGGGCGTGCCCCGCTTTCCCTCGCAGGACTCGATGAGCGCGGTTTCATCACCGCAGACATAGGCGCCCGCACCCTTCTGGATGCGGATGTCGAATGCAAACCCCTGACCCAGAATGTCCGCTCCCAGCAATCGGGCCTGCTGCCACTCTTCCAGCAGCCTTTGCAATCTCGCCTGCAAGTACCCGTACTCCCAACGCAGATAGAGAATGCCGTGCCTCGCCCCCAGCGCCCAACCGGCCATGATCATGCCCAGCAGAACGTCTTCGGGAGATTCCATCAGCAGCACACGATCCTTGAAGGTGCCGGGCTCTCCCTCATCGGCATTACAGATCACATATTTTTCCGCGCCTTCCGCTTCACGGCCCAGGCGCCACTTGAGCCCCGTGGGAAAACCCGCGCCCCCTCTGCCGCGCAGGCCTGAATCCACCACCCTGGCAATCAGCTCCTCGGGCAGCAGGGTCACCAGCTTTTCGACGAGCGCGGGGTAATCGCGATCGGGGGAGAAAAACACCGGCCCCCGCTGCCGAATGGCACTGGACGCGAGTTGTGCCGCAAAATCAGAATCGGTCGGATCCCTATCCTTCACCGCGGCCAGCGATTGCGCGCTCCGTCCTGCCCGCAACCCCGTGACAATACGGCGTACCCTCTCTGGCGTGAGGCGGGTAAAGACCACATCATCCACCATCATGGCCGGCTCCTGATCACTGAGTCCGATGCAGTTGGTATCGAAGAGACCAAAGCTTCCACTTGCATCGACCTGACCAAAGACACAGCCGCAGGCCTCTTCCAGCGCCTTGCGCACCTCCTTGTATCCGTTCATCCGGGCGATCACCGTATCCGCCAGCCAGATAGTGTGCCTGCCCGGTGGCCGGTCGTGAATAAAGTGGTAGAAACTGATGGTTTCACGCACCTCGAGGGGGGAGAGATTGAGCCCTTCTGCGAGCCGCTGTATCGCCTGATCATCCACATACCCTGCTTCTCGCTGTATCTCCAGCAGCATATCAATGAGCCGCGCACGGTCATTACCATGTCGTCGCATCAATTCCTGCAGACCGCTCATGTTGGCATCCTCCATCTGAATAATACCCGACACCAGTCCATGTCACCCTCAGCCACCGCTGATTGAACTTCAAAAAGAACGGGACATAAGACAAAAACCAGCACTTTGTTGCGCTTCTTGCCAATGGAATCATCATTGCCTGCAAAGCACGCCGCGTTCTGATTTTTGTCTGACATCCTGATGGTTGCATGGATTGGTGCAGGGTTAACAGAAACAAGCAAGGTTCAAACCAGCATAAAGAAAGCCAATTGATTCCTGACGATTACTTTCCATGACGCGAGAAACGGCGGTACTCAACCAGGCAGTTTGCAAACCATAGTGCATACTTGGTAACCGAATCCACTTCCTCCCGACAGCCCAGTAATCCATTGCCAACTCAAACAGAAGAAATTAAGGTAATGCACCCCAAGATGAATATCACCCTACCATGCCCGGACCTTCTCACCCAGATCCTCGCAACCACGACCACCCCCATGAAAGCTGTGACGGAGGGCTGTTCCATCACCACCATCACGAGGTCGCCGACTACAACCGTGCCTTCGCCGTCGGCACCGCGCTGAACATCGGTTTCGTCATCATCGAGGGCGGTTACGGCTGGATCGCCGGATCGATGGCGCTGATCGCCGATGCCGGCCACAACCTCAGCGATGTGCTCGGGCTGCTGCTGGCCTGGGGCGCGCACTGGCTGTCGAAAAAACCCCCTTCCGCGCGCAAGACCTACGGGCTTCGCCGCATTACCATCATGGCTTCGCTGACCAGTGCGGTGTTGCTGCTGGCCGCGCTCGGCGCCATCGGCTGGGAAGCACTGCAGCGCCTGGCCGATCCGCAACCGGTGGAGGGCATGATCGTCATCATCGTCGCCGCCATTGGCGTCGTCATCAACACCGCCACCGCGCTGCTGTTCGTGCGCGGCCAGCATGACCTCAACATCAAGGGCGCCTACCTGCACATGGCCGCCGACGCGGCGGTCTCCCTCGGCGTGGTCATCGCCGGCGTAGCGATCCTGCTCACCGGCTGGCTGTGGCTGGACCCGGTACTCAGCCTGGTCATTGTCGCCATCGTGCTGATCGGCACCTGGCACCTGTTGCGTGACTCACTGAACCTGTCCATAGACGGGGTGCCGACCGGCATCGATGTTGAAGAAATCCGCCGTTTTCTCGAGCGCCAGCCGGGCGTTCAGGGCGTTCATGACCTCCATGTCTGGGCCCTGTCCACCACCGATACCGCACTGACCGTGCACCTGGTGATGTCGAAACCGGCCGGCAACCGCTTCCTCGAACGCGTGCAGAAGGAACTCCGGGAACACTACTCCATCGACCATGCCACCATCCAGATGGAGCGCGCCGAGGCGGGTTTCGTCTGCCCTCTGGACCGTCAGCACTGTGTCTGACACGGGCATTTCGATATTCATTGAAAATATATTGAATGCGCCGGGGATACTTGTAGAATCATTCCCCATATAACTAAAAAATATAGAAACCCCCATCAACAGACAGGTTAAACCTTGAAGCTACAGCAGCTGCGTTTTCTCGACGCCGTCGTCCGCAACAACCTGAATGTCTCCTCGGCGGCCGAGGAGCTCTATACCTCCCAGCCCGGGGTCAGCCACCAGATCAAGCTGCTCGAGGAAGAACTGGACATCAAGATCTTCGAGCGCTCCGGAAAGAAGCTGACCGGCATCTCACCCGCCGGCTACGCCATCCTCGAACATGTGGAAACAGTGCTCAACAGCGTGCGCAACATCAAGCAGGCGGCGCGGGAGTACTCCAATGCCAACCGCGGCAGCCTGAGCATCGCCACCACCCATACCCAGACCCAGTTCATTCTGCCGCCGGTGCTGCAACGCTACACGCAGAAATTCCCGCGTATCGACATGCACATCCATCAGGGCAACCCCAAGGCGATGTGCAAGCTCGCGGCCAACAATTCGGTGGATTTCGTCATCGCCTCGGAAACCATCGACGAATTCGACGAGCTGATCACCATTCCCTGCTACCGCTGGAACCGCTACATCGTGGTACCCAAGGGCCACGGACTGACCCGCAAGAAGGAAATCACGCTGGCTGACCTGGCCGCCTACCCGATCCTCACCTACATGCTCGGACTGACCGGCCGTTCCAAGCTGGACAAGACCTTCCATGCCGCCAATCTGGAACCGAATGTGGTGTTCACCGCCACTGATTCCGATGTCATCAAGACCTATGTCAAGCTGGGCTTCGGCGTCGGCATCATTGCGGAGATGGCGAAGAGCGGCGATGCAGATCCGGAACTGGACTGCATCGACGCCAGCCACCTGTTCCCCGACAGCGTCATCAAGATCGGCTTCCGCCATTCACGGCACATCGCCGCGCACCAGTACGAGTTCCTGCACATGCTTGCACCCTACCTCGATCTGGACACCATCAAGGAACTGGTGCACACCAAGGCGCTGAACGACCGCAACGCCATCCTCGCCCGCCACCAGGTCCCCAGCTTCAAGGAACTCAAGGCGCGTTTTCTGCGGGAACGCTGACTACACTACTGCCCCGCCCGTTCCCGGTATTCCTTCGGTGTCGGCGCATCGGGCACCTGTTGCGGGCCGGCCTCGAAGGCCTTTTCCTGAGCCGCCAGTATCGATTGCCAGAAGGCCTGGGCGGTGAGCAGCGGATCGGCATGGTTCTGCCAGTGGAAGATGAAATCTTCCTCGGGACCGGTCTGCCGGCAGTATTCCAGATAGTTCATGAACAGTTCGGCCATGCGCTCGGTTTCCCAGGGCACGGCCTTGCCGCGTTCATGACGGTTGATCGCCTGGGCCAGTTCGAAGTGGTGCTGCTTGAAGTCGATGTTCAGCCCGAAACGGTCGTTGATGATGGTGTCCAGTAGCGGCTCGGACCACTGACGGTGAAAGCGGCAAACGCCACAGTTGTCGTTGATCAACTCGTACACCATGCGCTGCACATTCTTGCGGCCCAGTTCATCCGGGGTGATGAAACCACCGCCGTAGTAGACATAGTATTTGCCCATCACCGGCATCGGGCTGCCCATGCCGGGCACCCAGTACTGGTTGGGCACCATATGGCCCTCCTCCCCGTGTGACAGGAACACCGCCCGCTCCAGTGGCTGGGTGTCGGGATGGCGCTCGTTGAGCGCATACCCGGCAAGCCGGATGCCCTTGCGGAACAGGGCCGCGCGGTCGTCGAAGAGGATGGCGTCGATCAGTTTCATCGCATAGCGCGCATTGCGCATGCTGTCCTCGACCAGATCGAATTCGGCGGTATCGGCGGTGAACTGCTGAAAGGTTATCTCCGAAGACGGAGGGAACCCGTAGCTCTCCGCGTCGATCAGTCCGTCGGCCACGCATTCCATGATCCAGGCCAGGGTACCGCCGATCTGGATGGCATCCAGGCCCATCGCGTCGGCATGGTCGTTGAGCAACTCTGCCGCTCGCTGATCGAACACACCGCATTGCGGACCCAGCGCGTGATAGGGCTCGTAATCCTTCTTGTACTTGCCGTTCTTGGCCTCGAGTTTCTTGCAGGCGGTGGCGCAGGGCTCGCCGCAATGATCGAAAGCCTTGCTGGCGATGGTTTCCTCGTTGTACTGCTTGAGGTAGTGGTCGACGATGAAATCCTTGTGCTGGCGCAGGCGTTCCTCGCGGCTGGCCGAGGTACTGCGGTAGTTGAAGGTCATCAGCGTGTCGCCGATGTTGTGCATGTTGACGCCAAAGGTGCCGCCGGTGCCGATCTTGGGATCGTAGTAGTACTTGGTGGTCGCCACCCGGTCCACCTTGACGCCCTTGTCGCCGAAATGCTCGACGAAATACACATCGGTGTCGCGCGCCTTGGGTGCATGGGGGTCGACCCAGTCGCCACCGAACAGGCAACCGAGCAGGTTGTGCTGCTGCAGCAACTGGCTGCCCATGCCGCCACGGCCACACCAGTCCACTACCGAGGTGAACTGTCCTTTCTTGACGGTATTGGAGCCGATGGTGCCTTCACGGGTCACCTCGGCGGCCGGGCCGACCACGAAAGCGCGCACCCGTTTCGGGTCATAGTCGCCGGCCCAGCGGTCGAATATGGCGTGCTGCAGCGCGTAGATCCCGATCACGGTCTCACCGTCACGGATCTCGTAGCCCTGCCAGATCTCGCGGTAGTCGGGCAGCGGTTCCAGCCGCAACGAAGGGCCGCTGCCGTCATTGCCCAGCACCAGCACCGACGGCTCGGCGGCCTTGCCGTGAAGGCTGACGAAATTGACCCCCACATGCTGGAAGGTATGGGCCGCGCCGCCCATGGAAGAGATGTAGAAGCTGTCCCATTGAGGGGAATGACCACAAAAGACCAGTCGCCGGGAGCCGGGGATCGCGCTGCTGGCAAGCAGGCCTTCACCGAAGGTCAGCACCTCTGGATCCTGCTGGTAGCGTTTCCAGCCGTAGTCCACAGGCCCGAGTATGCCTTCCTCCGGCGCGATGTCATTGACCTGCCAGTCTCCACTGTCGAGCTGCACGACCAGCTCCTTCTGAACGAACGGTACCGACATGTTTCCCCCAAGGGTTTGAAAAAGGCGTTATATAGCCGAAGCAGCGCTGCCCCGGCAAGCCCCGGCGTTAATCCAGATCAACGATCGCCAGCACAATCGAACAACGCTTGACCTGCATCAGCCCTTCTGGCGGAAACGGGGCAGATTGATCGCATAGCGCAGGGCGATCAGCCGCGACAGGAAGATCGCCGCGCCGGACAGTACCGCAGCCCAGGTGAGTTCCACCTGCTGCTGCAGCAACAGGATGAACAGCAACGAACCGGCCCAACAGGCGGTGGCGTAGAGCGGACTGTGGAACACCACCGGCGGCACATTGCACAGCACATCACGGAACACCCCGCCCATGGTGCCGGTCATCACCCCCATGAAACTGGCCACCAGCCAGGGCGCACCGACCATCAGCGAGGCCAGCGTGCCGGCGATGCCAAAGGTGGCCAGGCCCGCCGCATCGGCAACCAGGAAAAAGCGCCGGGGCAGGCGCATCCAGCGCGCGGCCATGAAAATCACCAGGGCGCTGGCAATCGAAGCGATGAAAAACACCTGGTCGGCGATCCAGAACACCGGCCGGTCCAGCAGCATGTCACGCAATGAGCCGCCCCCCAGACCGGTGGCAATGGCAATGATCACCACGCCGAACAGATCGAAACGCTGCTCGCCGGCCTTGAGCACGCCGGAGGCCGAGGACACGACCACCGCCAGCAGGGTGATCCAGTAGAGATTGCGCAGCAATTCGGGGGCGCCCCCCGGCAACAGATCCACCGCACTGTTCACCGGGCACCGCCCATGTCAGTAGAGACTGTAGGTGTGGATCAGCGAAGGGTCGAAGCCGCCCAGTTCGCCCAGCGCGTCGAGATCGTGGATCCGCAGCGTCTTCTGGGAGATCACCATCAGCCCCTGTTCACGCAAGGCCTTCAGCGTGCGGTTAACATGGATCTTGGTCAGCCCGGTGGCGTCACCTATGTCTTCCTGGGACAGGGGGAAAAAGATCTCGCTGGCTTCCGGCTGCTGATGGATACTGCGCACACGGTAGAACAGCTCGGTACAGAAGAAGGCGATACGCTCGATGGCCGACTGCTGGCCGATGGTCACCAGCCGGGTCTGGCAGATGTTCATGTCGCGGGCGTTCAGTTCGGTCAGCCGCTTGGCCACGCTGAGGTTGTTGCGCAGCAGGTCCGGCATGTTCTTGCGCGGAAAGGCACACAGCACCGCCTCGGTCAGCGCCACCGCGGAATGGGTCATCGACGCATTGAGGTTGGACTGGAAGCCGAGCATGTCGCCGGGCAGGGCAATGCGCAGGATCTGCCGTTTGCCGTTGCCCAGCGTCTTGTAGAAGGCGACCCAGCCGTGATAGAGAGTGAACATGAAATCACTGACATGCCCTTCGCGGTAGATCTCCTTGCGCGGTTGCACCTTGTACTGACTGCTGCGGTAGGCTTGGGTCCATTCCAGATCCTTCTCTTCAACGCCGTGGAACAGCGCCAGCCGGCGCACCGGACACTCGGTACAGACGGTCTGGTTGTGCTCGACCGGAAACAGGTGGCTGTAATGGTCGGGTTTCTTGATCATCGCAATTCGATCCACACGGGCGCATGGTCGGAAGGCTTTTCCATGGCGCGGATGTCGTAATCGATCCCGGCATCGACCACGCGTTCCTTCAGCGCGTCACTGACCAGCAGATGATCGATGCGCAAACCGCGCTTCGGATCCCGCTCGAAACCGCGACTGCGGTAATCGAACCAGCTGAACAGCGCGTCTTCCTGCGGATGCACCAGCCTGAAGCCATCATGATAGCCAAGCCCGAGCAGCTCGTGGAACCATTCCCGCTCCTCCGGCAGGAAGCTGGTTTTCCCGGTGCGCAACCAGCGCTTCATGTTGTCCGCACCGATGCCGATGTCCCGATCCTCGGGTGCGATATTGAAATCGCCCATCACCACCACGCGGTCCCCGGGCGCGTGGTGATGGCGCAAAAAGGCAATCAGGTCCTGGTAGAACTTGCGCTTGGCGGGAAACTTGACCGGATGATCCCGCGACTCGCCCTGCGGGAAATAGCCGTTGTAGATGTACCAGCCCTCGCCATCGACCGCATAACGGCCGCCAATGAAACGCTTCTGCGAATCCTCGCCGTCCTCGGGAAAGCCGTACTGCGGCGCCTCACAGGGCAAACGCGACAGCAGCGCCACGCCGTAATGGGTCTTCTGCCCCATGAACAGGGCCTCGTACCCCATTGCCCGCAGCTCCTGCTGCGGAAACTCGTGATCCTGCACCTTGGTTTCCTGCAGGCCGATGAACAGCGGGTCGTGCTTGTCGATCACCGCCTGCAACTGGTGCATGCGCACGCGCAGGCTATTGACATTGAAGGACACGATTCTCATGACGATTCGATCCAGTCTTTGAGGGTTTTGCCTTCGAGTCCGGCCTCGATGCAGCCCTCCCAGGAGCGCTGCAAGGCGGCAACCGCATCGTCGGCGGGGTATCGCGCCAGCATAGCATGATCGGCGCCTTCACGGGCGACACGGAAGATGTCCGCCAGCCTGATGCGATCCAGCGCCCGCGTCGGGAGCCAGTGACCGGCTTCGGCACGCTGTATGAGTCCGCTGGTCTTCAGTTCGGCCAGCAACCTTCCGGTCAGTTCCCGGCCCAGGCCCAGCCGTTGCATCAGCGCCCCGTCGGCGGCCAGATGCGGATCACCGCGCAGAAAAGCCTGGGCGATGCTGCGCATCAGTTGCAGCATCAGCACCTCGCGCAGGCGGGGCGGGGGATCGGTCATCTCCTCCTCCCAGCGCAGCAATTCCGGATGCTGGTGGTAGTAGGCGATACTGGCACCGATCAGCAGGATCAGCCAGCCGACATACAGCCAGATCATGAACAGGAGCAGTATGGCGAAACTTGAATAGATCGCGGTGTAACTGGTCGAGCGGGCCGCAAAACCGGCAAACAGCAACCCGGCGGCGCGCCAGGACAGCCCGGCGATCACCCCTCCATAGAGCGCGGAACGGAAGTTCACCCGCGTATTCGGCACCAGCAGATAGACGAATGTAAAGGCGCCGATGATCATGACGTATTGCATCACCACGCCAAAGACCCACAGCCCCTCACTGAGCCAGGGCAGGTTCTGCACCGCCTGGGATTTCAGTGTCGCGGTCAGCGCCATCGCCGCGAACACCAGCACCGGCCCCACCAGCACCACACTGAGGTAATTGCTGAAACGCTGGCTCATCCGCCGCGCGCGATGAATACGCCAGGTGTAGTTGAAGGCCGCTTCGATCTTGTGGATCAGCGACATGACCGTATACAGCAGCAGGGCGACGCCCAGCGCGCCCAGTACGCGGATATTGACCTGCTCCACAAAGCCCACGATGCGCTGCGCGATCTCGGCGCCCTTGTCGCCCAGGGGTTGCAGCAGTTCCATCAGAAAAGGTTCGATCTGGTCATGGACCCCGAATCCCTTGAGCACCGAGAAGCTGACCGCCAGCAGCGGCACGAAGGACAACAATGTGGTATAGACCAGACTCATCGCACGCAGCGTGATCATCCCGCGCGCCAGATCGCGACCCACCAGCAGCAGGATGCGCAGCAGAATGATCAGTTGCCGGCGCGGCCCTCGCAGGAGTTCGAGGTCATCTCGCCAGACCGCCTCGAAGGCGCGCTGCAGCGGCAGCGGCAACTTCATCACCAGCGCGCCTTCTTCAGGTACTCGCGCTCCTCGTCGGTGGACTGCCGCCCCAGCCCCTCGTTGCGATGGGGAAAGCGGCCGAAGCGCCGCACCACATCCCGATGATGCTCGGCGTAACGCAGGTTGTCGTCGAGCCCGGCGGCGCGAAACAACGCCACCGCCCTATCCTGGTCCTCCAGATTCTCGCTGTGCATGAAGGGCATGTACAGAAACACCTTCTGCTCGTCGGTCAGCCGCTGGTCGAACCCCTGTTCAATGGCATGGGCCGCCACCTCGCGCGCCCGCGCCTCGGTGGACCAGGAGCGGGCATCGCCACGGAACATGTTGAGCGGAAACTGATCGAGCAGGATCACCAGAGCCAGGGCCCCTTCCGGATCTTCCTCCCAGTAGTCATAGACGCCCGCCCGCGCCAGACCCCAGGCCTCTTCGAAGCGCTCGCGGATTTCACTGTCCAGCTCCGGCGTGGACTTGAACCACTGCGGCCGCAGCCGATTGGAAAACCAGAAATCGAGGATCTCCCGCATCAGGTCATCGTCTTTCTTCATCATCCTGCCTCACTCATCCAGCCATTCGGCCAGGTAGTAGATGTATTGCCCCTCGGAGGACTTCGACGGGCCCATCACCCGCGCCGCGTAATACTTGCTGCCGGGATCCGCCTCGTTCAAGGCCTGCTCCGCGGATTCGACGACGCGCACGCAATTGGCCGCGAAGCGGCTGCGGCTGCGCCGGGGCACATAGACCACCGCATAGTGATAACCGGATACGGCGGTCTCCGGATCGGGGGGAACAAAACCGCGCATGATGGCTCTCAGATCAGAAGTGTTCGCCGCATTGTATCATCAGGAGGATCAAGTACGGATGAAGCAGATTCTGATCACCGGCGCCAGCCGCGGCCTTGGTCTCGGCCTGGCGAAACACTATCTCGAGGCGGGCGCGGCGGTCTGCCACCTGGGGCGCAGTGCCTGCCCGCTCGAATCCCCCCGCTTGCGGCAGCAGCAGGTCGATCTGGCCAACCTCGATGCCATCGCCCCGGCCATGGACCGCCTTGATCCGGATCGGCCTGATCTCGTCATCCTCAACGCCGGGATACTCGGTGAGATCCGCGATCTCGCCGAAACACCGATGGAGGATGCCCGTCGGCTGATGGACATCAACCTGTGGGCCAACAAGGCGATCGTCGACTGGTTGATTCAACACGGCCACACGCCACGCCAGCTGATCTTTATCTCCTCCGGAGCCTCGGTCAATGGCAACCGCGGCTGGAACGCCTACTCGATATCCAAGGCCGCCCTCAACATGATGGCAAAGCTCTATGCGGCCGAAATGCCTGACAGCCATGTGGTCGCCTATGCCCCCGGCCTGGTGCAGACCGGGATGCAGGATTACCTGTGCCGGCAAGTGGACGCCGAGCGCTTCCCCTCGATCCAGAGGCTGATCGATGCCTATGGCAGCGAGGACATGCCGGACCCGGAACGCGCCGCCGAGCGCATCGCTGCCAGCCTCGAACGCTGCCTGGACCACCCCAGCGGCAGTTTCGTCGATGTGCGCACACTCTGAACGCCACTTGAATCGCCCGCTCCCGCCCCAATGTTTGCTGTATGAAACGCTGGCTCGCTCCACTTCTGGTTCTGTTTGCTGCTACGGAGGCAATGGCCATGGACATGACGCTGACATCCCCCGCCTTTGCGCCCGGCACGGAAATACCTGCCCGCCATACCTGCGAAGGCGATGACCTCTCCCCTGCACTCTCCTGGAGCGGCCTGCCGGAAGGCACCCGCAGTCTGGCGCTGATCGTCGACGATCCGGACGCTCCGGACCCCGCCGCGCCGCGCATGACCTGGGTGCATTGGGTGCTGTACAACCTGCCCCCGGAACTTCAGGGCCTGCCCGAAGGCGTCACCCCCGAGCGCCTGCCGCCCGGCACCGTCGAGGGCATCAACGACTGGAAGCGCACCGGTTACGGTGGCCCCTGCCCACCGGTCGGCCGCCACCGCTATTTCT
>Ga0256839_1000664_pt1 | contig 44229 bp, 38 predicted proteins | sample 354166metaG_FD_185968 | JGI IMG/M metagenome (GOLD analysis project Ga0256839, IMG submission 185968) | Hydrothermal vent microbial communities from Mid Atlantic Ridge, Atlantic Ocean - 354-166 | ecosystem: Environmental > Aquatic > Marine > Hydrothermal vents | place: Atlantic Ocean: Mid...
CGCGCAACAGCACAGTTGGCATCATGGGGATGGGGGTTCTGGGGCAGGATGCGGCGAAACGTCTGCTGGCGCTGGGATTTGAGGTAAGGGGCTGGAGCCGCTCACCCAAAACCCTTGAGGGCATGGTGAGTTTTTCGGGGATGGAACAATTCGATGCGTTTCTTTGTGGCACTGATATTCTGGTCGATCTTCTGCCGCTGACCCCTGAAACAGAAAACATTCTGAACTATGAAACTTTTTCAAAACTCAGACGCGACAGGCTCAAGGGCGGCCCAGTGATTATCAACGCGGCCCGTGGCGGGCATCAGGTCGAAGACGATATTGTAAAAGCCCTTGGTGACGGCACGCTGGGGGCAGCCAGCCTTGACGTGTTCCAGACCGAGCCCCTGCCCGCACACAGTCCGCTGTGGGCGCTTGAGAACTGCTATATCACCCCTCATATCGCCGCGATTTCCTCGCCGCACAGCGGCGCGGCCTATTTTGCCGATATCATACTGAAGCATGAAGCGGGGCAACCACTGGTCAATGTGGTGGACGTGTCGCGGGGATATTAACCATAGCGCTTTTTGAGCACAAAATAGGCGGCGCGGATGCCCTGGTCGGCACCCCCTTTGGGACGCCCGGGCCGGGCTTCCGGCACCCAGCCGAAAATATCCATATGCACCCAGTCGCCCACGTTTTTGACGAAGCGCTGCAAAAATAGCGCTGCGGTGATTGAGCCGGCAAAACCTCCCGGGCTGATATGGTTCACATCAGCAATGGGCGAGGACAGGTTTACATCATAGGGCTGCCACAAAGGCATGTGCCAGAGCGGGTCGCCCCAGTGTGTGCCCAATTCCATCAGTTCGTGTGCCAGAGCATCGCTGGTTGAATAGAGCGGGGGCAAGTCCGGCCCCAGCGCCACCCTTGCAGCACCGGTCAGGGTCGCCATGTCCATGAGCAGTTGGGGCTTTTCTTCCGAGGCCAGGGTCAGGGCATCGGCAAGAATAAGTCGCCCCTCGGCATCCGTATTGCCAATCTCCACATTAAGTCCTGCGCGCGAGGGCAGCACATCGCCGGGGCGGAAGGCATTGCCCGATATGGAGTTTTCGACCACCGGCAAGAGCACCCGCAGGCGCAGATTCAACCCGTTGGCAACAATGGCATGGGCCAGCCCTAAAATATTGGCGGCGCCTCCCATATCCTTCTTCATCAACACCATGCCGGCAGCGGGTTTGATGTTGAGGCCGCCGGTATCAAAGGTCACGCCCTTGCCTACCAGCGTGACTTTGGGGGCGTCTTTTTTCCCCCAGGTCAAATCCAGTAATCTGGGGGCCTGAGAACTGGCCCGGCCCACCGCATGAATCATGGGCAGGTTTTCCTTGAGAAGCGCGTCCCCGGAAATTACCCTGCACTCCATCTTGCGCTTTTTGGCAAAGGAGCGGATTTCCTTTTCAAACGCTTCGGGGCCCAAATCGTTTGCGGGGGTATTTATCAGGTCGCGGGCGATAAAAGCCGCTTCGGCGAGCGCTTCTATCTCGGTGAGGTCCTCCTCACTTTCCAGCATGACCTTATCCTTCCCCGCTTTGTAGCGGGCGAAATGATAGGCTCCCAGCTTGAAGGCCAGCGCCGCGCGTTGCGCATCACCATAACTGCCCGCCAGCTGATAATTTCCGGCGGGAAGTTTGGCTGAGGCAGCACCAAGAACAAGCGGAGGACGATTATTTTTATGTCCCATGCCGAAGGCGAACGCTGAAACAGTACCTTTTTCGTCCGGCAGTGCAAGCAAGCGGCCCTTTTGCCCGTTAAAGCGGTTTTCACGCAGCCAGTTCATTTGCGCCTTGCTCAGTTCACCGGGAGGCGCTTCGCCTTGTTCCATGCAAAAGAGGGCGATGCCTGCGGGGCGTTGTTGTTTTGACAAGCTGGCTCCAGTCTTTTTTGCTATTCGGCTCAAGTGGCCGCCGGGGTGCTTTTGTAATGGCTGCGCCGGGCAGTGGCAAGCGGCACGCTTAAGGCCCGTTTAACCGACTGTTAGGGTTAATGAACTATTGAAAAGGGAGAAGCTGACAGCTGACAGACGAACAGAAAGTTCAAAATTCCATGCCCGCTTTAGCGCCCACATTGCCTTGCTTTGCCTCCCGCCTGCGCACGCTGGCGATGGTTGGCGTTGCGGCCATTGCCCTTTCGGCCTGTGCTGTGAATACTTCCACCGGCCCCACCCCGGACTATTCCGGCCTGTCGCAAAGCGAAGCACAATCCAATCTGGCCCAGCTTGCCGCCCGTTTTGAGGCGAACCGCAAAGATAAAAGGGCAGCCATACATTTTTCTGCCGCATTGCGCGCCGTTGGCCAGAACTCCCAGGCGGTTTCGGTGATGGAAGTGGCACTGCAAACCTATCGAGGCGACCCGGAGGTCGATATTTCCTACGCCAAGGCACTGGCAGCGGACGGACGGTTCTCCCAGGCCATGAACGTCATCAACAACACGATCCGCCCCGAAAACCCCAACTGGAATGCGCTTCTGGTCAAGGGTGCTATTCTGGACCAGATGGGGGCCAACGCCGAGGCACGCTCAATCTACCAGCAGGCGATGATATTGGCGCCTAACGAGGCCTCGCTTGAAGCCAATATGGGCCTGTCCTATGCCATGACAGGAGAGCTTGAGCGGGCCGAAAGCCATTTGCGCACCGCCCAGCGCAAGCGGGGAGCCAATTCGCGTATCCGTCAGAATCTGGCCCTGGTGCTTGGCCTTCAGGGCCGATTTGATGAAGCGCGGGCCATTTATCTTGCCGAATTGCCTCCCGACCAGGTGGAGGCCAACATGGCCTACATCCGCGCCCTGCTCACCCAGCAAAACCGTTGGGACATCATTGAGGATGCTGGGTAAAAGATCTTTTTCGTTAGCTCTGGTTCCGCCCGGAAACGGTTTTAGAACCCAAGCCCGCCATTCATTGCGACCTTGATGATTGCGGGCGAGATGATGACGATAAACAATACCGGCAGGAAAAATACGATCAACGGCACCGTCATTTTCGGTGGCAGGGCCGCGGCCTTTTTTTCCGCCGCCATCATGCGCTCCTCGCGCCCCTCTTCGGCCATCACCCTGAGGGACGAGCCCACCGAAGTCCCGTACTTGTCGGCCTGAATGAGCGCAGTCATGACCGAGCGCACCGCATCAAGGCCGGTGCGCTTACCCAGATTTTCAAACGCGCTGGCACGGTTTTCGAGGAACGAAAGCTCCGCAGCTGTCAGCGTCAGTTCTTCTGCCAGTTCGGGGCTTTGGGCACCAAGTTCCTTGGCAACGCGCTTGATGGCATGCTCGATAGACATGCCGCTTTCGACACATAAAAGCATCAGGTCCAAGGCATCGGGCCAGGCTTTCCTGATAGAGGCCTGACGTTTGGAGATGGAATTCTTGAGCATAATAACGGGCAGGTAGGAGCCTATCAGCCCTGCTGCCAGAGCGTAAAGCAGGGTCATGAACAATTCACCATCAGGCATCAACGTTATACGCAGATAGGCAAAAGCAAAGATAAACAGAAAAATGGGCGTGGCAAAACGCATGAACAGATAGGTGGTCAGGTGACGGGGCGCGCGAAATCCGCCCTGGGCGAGTTTGTTTATGGTGTTTTCGTCCAGAAAGGCCTTGCGCAGAGACAGTGCCTCAACGGTCTTTTTGATCAGCGTTTTACCTTCCATGGAGCGCAGGGAAACCTGTTCGGCCTTGTGGTCGCCGCGTGTGCCGCGCAGGCGCGCCATTTCTTCATTGCGCATGCGTTCGCGCTCTACGGCCACCCGCTTGATGCGGTCCTTGAGGTCGGAGCGATCAAAAAACTGACTGCCGAAAGTGAATACCACCGCCGCCGCCGAGATGGCGGCAAAAGCCGCAATTAAAAAATCCGGGTCGGTTATCAGGTTCAGCATTTCATTTCTCGTTCCTGCTCACGCAGTTGTCGTGCCCTCATCCTAATAGTCAAACTGCACCATCTTGTTCATGATGAAGGCACCCATGGACATCATGATGGCTGCCACGGCAAGACATATATAACCCGCGGTGGTGCTCACCAGCGGCAACAGATAGTCGGGAGTGACAAAGCTGACCAGTGCCGCAACGATAAAGGGCAGGGAGCCGATAATCATGGCCGAGGCCTTGGCTTCGGAAGACATGGCCTTGACCTTGGCGGCCATCTTCTTGCGATCGCGCAGCACCCGGGCCAGGTTGCTCAGAGCCTCGGAAAGGTTTCCTCCGGACTTTTGCTGAACGCTGATGACAACGACGAAAAAATTAACCTCGGAAACCGGCATGCGCTCATAAATCAGGCCGACGGCATCCTCCATGGAGGTGCCCATGGACTGGGCGTCGACAATGCGGGCAAACTCGGACTTGATGGGCTCCTTGCCCTCTTTGGCAACCAGACGGATGCAATCATTAAGAGGCAGGCCGGTTTTAACGCCGCGCACAATTGCTTCAACGGCATTGGGCAGTTCTTCGAGGAATTTTTTCTGATATTTTTTGCGACGTCGGCCTATGTACCAGTTGGGTATCAGATAGGCGATGGCAACAGCAAATACGCCTGCGTAAAGCGGGGCAATCCCCAAAAGGAACAGGAGCACAAAAGCTACGCCGCCGACTATGATCGAATTACGGATGAACGCGCCCTTCTTGATGGTCATTCCGGCCTGATAAAGCTTCAATTGCAGAGGAATACGGGACTTTTTCTTCCTGGTGTCGCCAGCCTGATTTTTGACAACCTCTTCGACGGAATTACGCCGGGCGTCGCGTGTGGGTGCCAAGACACCCGCACGCCCCATCGTCGTATTTCCGCTGAAAGCCTTGATGCGTTTGTCAGCCCGGCCCGAACCGGCCAGAGAAGGCATGAATGCCGCCCCCAGCGCACCGATCACGACAACCACGAGAATTCCAACAAGAAGCGGTGACATCAGGCCCTATCCTCCCGCTCTCTGTTCTTCGACATTGGCCGCTTCAAGAGCCTCCACCAGAGCGGATTCTTCGTTGAAATAGCGGGCGCGCTCGGCAAGCTTAGGCTTGGTGATTCCTGTGGAGCGGTGGCGACCCAACAAGTTCCCGTTGGCGTCTTCTCCGGTTATGTCATACAAAAATATGTCCTGGGTGACGATAACCTCGCCCTCCATACCCAGAACCTCGGTAACATGGGTGATGCGGCGCGAGCCATCGCGCAGGCGGGCGGCCTGCACAATCACATCAATGGATGAGACAATCATTTCGCGAATGGTACGCGAGGGCAGGGAATAACCACCCATGGTAATCATTGATTCCATGCGCGCCATGGCTTCGCGAGGGGAGTTGGCGTGCAGGGTCCCCATGGAGCCGTCATGGCCGGTGTTCATGGCCTGAAGCAGGTCAAAAGCCTCGGGTCCGCGCACTTCGCCCACAATAATGCGCTCGGGCCGCATGCGCAGGCAGTTCTTTATCAGATCGCGCATGGTGATCTGCCCCTCACCCTCCAGATTGGGGGGGCGGGTTTCAAGGCGCACCACATGGGGTTGCTGCAATTGCAGTTCGGCTGAATCCTCGCAGGTTATGACGCGCTCGTCCGGCTCGATAAAGGCAGTCATGCAGTTCAGAAGTGTGGTTTTTCCCGAACCGGTGCCACCGGAAATCAAAACGTTACCGCGCACCCGGCCAAGAATGCGCAACAATTCAGCCCCCTCGGGGGAAATCGAACCGAACTTGACCAGTTGCTCCAGAGTCAGCTTGTCTTTTTTGAATTTGCGAATGGTCAGGGCGGCGCCATCAATGGCCAAAGGCGGCGCAATCACATTGACACGGGAGCCATCGGGCAGACGCGCATCGCATATGGGGGAACTCTCATCAACCCGGCGACCAACTTCGGAAACAATGCGCTGGCAAACATTCATCAGGTGGGCTTCGTCGCGAAACCGCACGTTGGTGTTCTTTACCCGGCCACCCACTTCAATATAACATTTTTGTGGCCCGTTCACCATGATGTCGGCGATGTCGTCGCGCGCCAGCAGGGGTTCGAGCGGGCCGTAACCCAGCACGTCATTGCAAATGTCGTCAAGCAGGTCCTCCTGCTCGGATATGGACATGACGATGGCTTTAAGGGAGATGATTTCCGAAACAATATCGCGAATTTCTTCACGGGCGGATTCCATTTCCATGGTAGCCAGCTGGCTCAAGTCAATGGAATCTATCAGTGCACTGAAAATTGCTGATTTTGTTTTGAAATACTCCTCGTCGTGGGCAACTCCATCGGCGGCATTAACATCAAAAACATCGTCATGGGCAATGTTTTTTTGAGAGGCAGGGGCCTTTGCAATCGGCTTTGAAGCCGGGGACGAAACCTCTTTTTCCGTGGAGACGGGATCGTCGCTTACGGGTTTTGGTGCCGCATGCGTGGGGTTCTGTGTGTTCCCGCCAAATGTTTTACGCTTACCAAACATGAACCATCCTGATCTTTATATCCTGGCCCCGATTTTCTGGGGGCTCTGTTTTTTGGCGCCAAGCGTTCCCTCAGGCACGTTTCAGCATCTTCATCAAAGATGACAGTCCGATACCACTTGCCCTGGCCTCGGTTTGTAGTCGGCTGCGTCCGGTCACCCGGTCGGAAATTGCCAGAAATGCTTCATTGATTTTGTTGCTCGCCGATACTTCTGCAATCATCTGACCGTTGTTGGCGGCAGTTCCAAACAGGGCGGCATCAAAAGGAACCTGTCCGATGAGGGGGCATTCAATAGCCGTTGCAAATTCTGTTGCAGATATTTCAGGCCGCTTGGGCAGGCCGACCCGGTTCAGAACCAGAAGCGGATCCGGCTCGTTTGGTCGCATGGACTTGATGGTGTCCACCATGGTTTTGGCGTTACGCAGGTTGGCCAGGTCGGGCTCGGCAACGATTACAATCTCGTCGAGTGTTGAAAGGGTGCGACGCACCCAGCCACACCAGAGGTGGGGGATATCGAGCACAATCAGGGGAATTGTGCTCTGAACCAGTTCTATAACCTGCTCAAAATCGTCTTCATTGAAATCACAGGTCTCCTCGAGAGTGCCGGGGGCCGCGAGCAGATTTATGTTGCTTGCAGCTTTGGAAATCAGGCGATCAAGCATAACCGCGTCGAGCTTTTCCTTGGCAAGAACCGCATCGGCAATGCCGTAAGGGGGATCCTGATTGAAATTCAGGCCCGCAGTGCCAAAAGCCATGTCCATATCAACAATCAGCACCTGCTGTTGCAAGGACTGGGCGGTAGCCCAGGCGGAATTATGGGCGATGGTTGATGAGCCCGAACCCCCTTTGGCACTGACAAAGCCGATTGTGCGTCCGATGGGTTCTGCATCTTCAGAAGCAAACAGGTCGGCAATGGCTGAAACAAGCGTGTCCGCCTCAGTGGGCAGCACGATATATTCAGACACCCCGGCCCGGATGAGCTGGCGATAAAGAACCACGTCATTGACATGGCCCAGAACGATAACCCGGGTGCCGGGGTCACAATATTCAGCCAACTGCTCCAGCGCCTCGGGGATGCGCTCGGGGGGCAACAATGTTTCAATCATCAGCAGGTTGGGGGTGGGGTTGGCACGATAGGTTTCAATCGCCCCTTCAAGTCCGCCATTGTGGGTGGTGAGGGCGACCTTGGCCATGCGCCGGTCGCTCAGGGTGGATTCAACCAGCTGAGCGGTTTGTGATTTTTCGCAAAATGCCTGAACGGTTATGCGCGGCAGCAGTCTGGTACCTGAACTGGCCTGGGGCGCCTGGCTGCCACTATTGTTTGTCGTTTCACTCATCACTTTTATTCCTTATGCGACCCTTTTTTTGGCCCGGGGCCAAATTCACTCATCTCCTAGTCCAGAACAAAGCCGATTGAGCCGGAATACTGGCCCGGACCTGCGCCCTCTCCCACACCGTAGAGCTTCTCCATATGGCCCAAAAAGATTGCTTCGGCGTCTCCAGAAAAGTTAACATTGTCAGTAGGCAGCCGGGCCTGTCCGCCAGGCTGGGCCAGATAGGGTGTCACCAGTATCAAAAGTTCAGTCTGAGAGCGCACGAAGTCACGCGATCTGAACAAGGCGCCAAGAATGGGCACATCACCAATTCCGGGCAGGGAGTTGAACTGCTGGCGTACCTTGTCCTCAATCAGACCTGCAATGGCGAGCGTTGATCCGGCCTGCATCTGCACTGATGTTTTGGCTTCGCGCTGACGGGTTGCGGGGATGGTGATGCCACCGGCATTAAAGCCCCCTTCCGTGGTCGGTTCTGAGACCGAAGTATCCACTTCAAGCCCGATAATACCGTTTGAATGCACGGTGGGGGTGAATTTCAGCCGGATGCCAAACTCCTTGAATTCAAAGGTGATTACACCATTGTCCACACCCACAGGCACTGGAAACTCTCCCCCGGCAAGAAATTCAGCTTCCTGCCCGGAGAGCGCTGTAAGTGTTGGTTCAGCCAGGGTTCTAAGTGCGCCGCGCCGCTCAAGCGCCCTCAGGGTCGCGTCAATCGAAACACCGCCAGCGGAAAACCCGGCACTCATGGTTGAACCACTTATGACGCCGGATGCGCCGCCAAGGGGGGGCGCGGAAAGCAGGCCCGTGGTCAGGTCACCAAGAGAAAGCGATGCGCTTAGATCAATACCCAGCTGTTTGACAGTTTCTCGAGCGACTTCGGCAACCGTTACCTTGAGCATGACCTGCTGGGCCCCGAAGATGGTTATCACATTGGCGACATTGTCCTCGCCCCCGGCAAACTGGGCGGCGATGGCCATTACCTTGTTGATATCATCAGTGGACTGGGCGGTGCCGGACAGAATGATACGCTCGCCGAACGAATCCACCTGAATATTGGAGGTGGGCACGATCCGGCGCAGGGCGGCGGAGAGCGTTGCCGCATCATTAACGATGGAAATTTCGATGACCGCAATCTGGCGCCCCTGAGCATCGAGAAAAAACACGTTGGTTTCGCCAAGAGAGACACCCTGAATAATCGCGCGCTTGCGGGTGCGCATGATGGCTCCGGCGACATTGGGCTGTGAAACGATAACCTCGGACACGTCCCGGGGCAGGTCGATTATGACCGATTTGTTCAAACCGAGCTGGATGCTCTGCGTACTGCCCACGGCCGAGACCCTGAGAGAAGACATAGCGCTTGCAGCGGCCGGCTGGCTAAACAGTATAAATGTTGCCAGCAACAGGGCCATTGTGGCAAGGGCGAGGTACATCTGTCGCGGGGACATTAAAGGTTTAGAATGTTGGAATAATCCAGACATGTTCATTTCTCACCAATTACTGTAGTGGCACTTCGCCAGAGGAATCTTCGTCAGAGGATTTTTCGCCGGAGGAATTTTGAGAAAGGGGGTTGATACCCCCCGAATAGGCCGGCGCAAGCAGCAGCGGACCGGCCACGGGCGCTGTCACCGTCGGGGTCACGCTCGCAGCCACCTGCTCGATCGTGTTGGAGGTAATGTCAGAGGGGTTCCCGAAGCGAATGAGGCGGATGGTCTGCGCATTCTGGCGCGGCAGGGCCTCGTCGGCATCAGGGGAAAAGTCCGCTACAGAACGCAGAACCAGCGAGAGTTCGCCGGTCGCTGCTGCTCCGATTATGGTTTCGGACTGGGAGGGATCCAGCTCAAGCGTTGCAATAGTCTGGTCCTCAAACATCTGGGCCTGAGGGTCTTCGGGGTCGGGGTTGCCCGAGGTGGCACCCACTTCACCAAGACGCTGGCCGATGGCAAGCACGCGGATATTAGCCAGAATTGTTCTTGTGGCGGTGCCGTTATTGGCACGATAAGTCTGAACCACATCAACCCGGTCATTGGGCACGATGAAACCGCCTGCCCCCGATTCAGCACTCACACCGACAGACACTGCACGCATGCCCTGTTCGATAACAGCGGAAAGGTAGCCCTGGTCGGTTCTGATGAGTTTTGACTGGCGGATGGGCTCGCCGGTGAATATTTCAAAACGGGCGACCGTGCCCACCATCTGTGCATCGGCATCGGGAAACACATCGGAGGTGATATATTCGTCCCGCAGCATGCCCTCGGGCCAGTCCTGCCATTCAACAACAGTTTCGTTCAGGCGCTGGCCGACCCCGATGTTGGCGCTTGCCACAAGTACCTGGCGTGCAACCTCCCTCACCACCTGGGCTTCCACCTGTGGCTGAACCGATGCTGGTTCATCGCCACGCGTTGCCAGAAAAGCGGCAAGACCGCCTGCAACAACTGCAACAACCAAAAGCAAAATACGCGCCGGTTTCATCAGCAAACTCCAGTTGAACCCAAGTAATAACCCGCAAATACGCAGGCTGAACGCAGACTGGTCCAGATTCATTCAGGGGGCACTATCAGCCCAAAGGGTCAAAGTTTGGTTAACCGGGGGTTTGCAATTTTGGTTAATAGATAGTGAACAGGTTTTGGCGCACAGGGGGCGCCCTGCGCCGACCCTCGAGCCATGGACCCTATGCAATAAGAAGCTGAAAAATCGAGGTGTCGGAATAGGTAATAAGCCCGGCAGTTGCCAGGGCAATGCCATAGGGAATACCGGTTTTGCGGTCATGGAGCCGGTCAATCCAGTCGACCCCCACCAGTATGCCGGGCAAGGGATAGCGGCGAACAAGCAACAGACCAAGGGTCAGTGCCCCTCCGAGCAACGCGGCATAGACCAGATAAGGCAGGGTCATGCCAAAGCCCAGCCACAGGGTAGTTGCGGCAGCCAGTTTGGCGTCGCCGCCCCCGATCCAGCCAAAAGCAAAAAAGGCAAAAGCAACCACCAGCACCACCAGTCCGGCGGCGACATGCATCATGAATTGTTGCAAGGGCAGATTGATAAGCAGAGCCAGCACAAAAAAACCAGCAACAAGCATCAAGACAAGACGGTTGGAAATTTTCATGGTCAGCAGGTCGGAAGTTGCGGCAAGCGCCATGAACAGAGGAAAAAACAAAAGAGCTATCGAATTCATTCTGGCACCATCTGACTGCCGGTAGCGGCTAATTTTATTGTCACGAGACCTCGATTTTAGCGCCATCAGCGTTAACAAATCAGAAACCAAAAATGGATGGGTAAATTCGGAACAAAATAAAGGGGGCCAAGGCCCCCTTCGTTTCTCCAGCCCGGGGCTGGAAGCATTTTTGGCAGTCCGCAAAGATTTAGATAGAGCTTGCGGAGTTGTCCAGGCGGCCACCAATACCGGAAAACAGGTTGGACAGGCCATTGCCCAAAGTTGTTGCGGCGGCAATGATGCCCACGCTGATAAGTGCAGCAATGAGACCGTACTCAATCGCAGTGGCACCGGACTCATCACTCATAAAACGGGTCACAATATTCATCTCTAGCTCCTCGCTACACGTCAAACAATTTGACAGAACGTTCAACACTGTGTGCGCTGAACTTGAGGCGAACATAGGAGCGATTTCTTGAAAAGATGTTAATCCAAAAGGTGGATTTGGAACAACCACACCTCGATATTACTTATATTTATCAGTTCCTTAATGAGGTCTGTCAAATTGAATATACCAGCTCCCTCCTGCCTGCCATCATATGCGGTTTGCCAATTACAGGCAGCCCATCAGGGAAAGGCATTTAACAGAGAAGCCTGCAAAACCAGCAATTTCTCCTTAAAAAGACACCAAAGGGCCATATTCGCCGTCGCGTTTGCCAAATATTCACCATTCCAGTGAAAAGTATACCGATAACTCGAAATGTTTCATTGGTGTTTGAATTATGAGCAAATTGGCGGGCGCAGGTATTCGCATATTCCTTTGCATCTTTGTTTTTGCGGGAACCTCCCTTTTCCCCTTCCAGCTCGCAAATGCCTCTGAGAGCGGCGCCATTCGCGTTGAAGTCAACATGGCACGTATCCTGCGTATCAACTCACCGGCGCAGACCGTGATCATCGGGAACCCCGCAATTGCCGACGTGACCATTCAGGACCCGCAGACCCTGGTACTGACCGGGCGGGGATATGGCAAAACCAATCTCATCGTTCTTGACGGGGTGGGCAACCCGATTGCCGACACATTTATCGAAGTCGTACAGAATCAGGCTGACCTGGTTACCATCTATCAGGGTGCCTCCAGAACCACGCTGGCCTGTGCGCCCAACTGCCAGCCGGTAATCATGCTTGGCGATGATGTGGACTTTACCGCCACAACCATCACCTCGTCGGGGCTGGTCGCGGGCGCTGTTAATTAGGATCAGGGCCCCAGAACCCCGGAAATCTCCATTAAATCCCGCTTAACCATAAACATATCCACGCTTGAATTGCGCGGGTTTTTCTAACGAACGGTTAGGCACAATTCCAATAGGATCACGCCCGAGAAAACAGGTATCGGACGATGGTCAGAAAAAGCAGAAATCTCAGCAAGCTCGCAACCTCGGCGCTTTTCAAGCGCGACGGGATTGCGCGTGATGAAAAAGGGGTCACCCTCATTGAATTCGGTCTGCTTGCCCTGCCCTTCTTTGCCATAGTCGGCGCCATTCTTGAAACATCCCTGGTGTTTCTGGCTTCCCAGGTTCTGGACAGCGCCGTGGAAGACAGTGCGCGTCAGATCCGCACCGGGCAGGCACAATCGGCAAACTATACGGAGGCGGAGTTTCGCGCCGCCATATGTGATGGCCTTTATGCAATGTTTGATTGCACCCAGTTGAAAATCAAGGTTTCCGAGATCGGGGATTTTGCTTCGGCCACCCTCAATCCGGTTGCTGATATCACCGATGGCAGCTGGACCATCATTGAAACCTATGAGGACGGGGTCGGCTCATCCATTATTCTGGTTGAGGCCTATTACAAATGGCCTATCGTGCTCAACATTTTTGACTTCAACCTGGCGAACCTGCCAGACGGCACACGCATGCTGTCCTCCGTCCGGCTGTTCCGCAACGAGCCATTTTAGGGGATTGATACCCATGAACCTGTGCAAATCGACGATAGCACGCTTGAAAAAATTTTTGATCTCACAGGAAGAAGCAATAGCGGCGGTTGAGTTCGCACTGATCACCCCTTTCCTCCTTGTCCTTTATATGGGCTCGCTTGAAGTCAGTCAGATTATCTCCGTTGACCGCAAAATGGCCGCAGCCACCGGAGCTCTGGGCGATCTTGTTGCCCGGAACAATGGCAGCCTGAGCACTGATACGCTGGACGACTATTTTACAGCCGTGGGGCTGATTATGACCCCCTATTCCGCAGACAATCTCAAACAACTGGTGACAGTGGTTTTCGTCGATGAAGACGGCGATACCAGTGTGGAGTGGAGTGTTGCCCATAATGGCGCAACCGCCAAGACCGAAGGTAACGAATACATCCTGCCCAGCGAAATCACCGATATTGCCACCAACACTTATGTCATCGTTGCCGAAGCGGAAATGCCCTACCAGCCCTGGGGCGGTTATGTCATCGATTCAACGATTACGCTTTACCGGCAATATTTCCATCTGCCGCGCTTTGGAACCAACATTGAGCTGACCTGAGGAAAGCGGGGGGATTTTGTCAGTTTTCTCCCGCAATATCCCTGGAAAACCTGCTGCCGGTTGCTAAGCCCGCCCCTGATCCATAAAACAGGTTGTACTATTCCTCCCCCTGTTTCCCGGAGATATTCATGAGCAAGCAGCCTGTTCCCGTCTTTGACCTGGGGGGCGTTTTTGTTGACTGGAACCCCCTTTACCTGTTCCGAAAACTGTTCGACACCGAAGAGGAGGCAATCTGGTTCCAGAACAATGTGTGCACGCTGGAATGGAACCTGGAATTTGATGCAGGCGATATCTACTCGGAAGGCGTAGCCCGCCTGATAACGCGTTATCCGCGCTACTGGCGCCAGATTCAGGCCTATGACACGCGCTGGCGCGAAACCCTTGGCGGCATAATTGAAGGCACGGTGGACATTCATGACGAGCTGGTTGCCGCCAATGTTCCCACCTTTGCCATCACCAATTTTTCCTGGGAAAAGTGGATTTCAATGCTGCCTGAGTGGCAATTCCTCGAAAAATTTGACGGCGTCGTAGTCTCCGGCCTTGAAAAACTGGTCAAACCCGACCCGCGCATCTATCGGGTGTTTTGCGAACGCTACGGGCTCAACGCCGAAGACTGCGTATTCATCGACGACAATGAAGCCAATATCCATTCCGCCCGCGTGTTTGGCATGAAGACCATCCACTTCACCTCGCCCGAAGCACTGCGCCGGGAGCTTCTGGAACTGGGTCTGCCCGTAAAACCGTCCTGATATTTACTTTGTTCCATACATGCGGTCACCGGCGTCGCCAAGTCCGGGTACGATATACCCCTTGTCATTGAGGTGGCTGTCTATGGCAGCGGTAAAAACCGGCACATCCGGGTGGGCCTTGGTAAAAGCCTCAACACCTTCGGGCGCGGCCAGCAGACACAGGAACCGCAGATTGTTGGCACCACGGCCCTTGAGGCGCTCAACCGCGGCAATGGCCGAATTGGCGGTGGCCAGCATCGGGTCAACGACAATGATAAAGCGGTCGGCAATGTCGGAGGGTGCTTTGAAATAATACTCCACCGGTTGCAGCGTTTCATGGTCCCGATAAAGCCCGATGTGGGCGACACGGGCGGCGGGCACAAGGTCAAGCATGCCTTCAAGCAGGCCGTTTCCCGCCCTCAATATCGAAGCGAATACCAGCTTCTTGCCCTTGAGCTTGACCGCCTCCATCTTGCCCATGGGCGTTTCGATTGGATTGCTTTCCAGTTCCAGGTCGCGCATCACCTCGTAACAGAGCAGGTGGGCTATCTCGCGCAGCAGGCGGCGAAAGCTGGCCGTTGAGGTCTGCTTGTCACGCATGATGGAAAGTTTGTGCTGGATGAGGGGGTGGTCGACAACGGTAACAGAGCTCATGGTGTTTTTTGCCTTTTAATCAGAGAAAACTGGTTCCGTGCTTCCCTTGCGGTATGCCCAGCCATTTGGACACGCTTTGTCCTATATCGGCAAAACTTGTGCGCAAGCCAACAGTGCCCGGCGTCAGACTTGGGGAAAACATCAGAATGGGGATATGTTCGCGGGTGTGGTCGCTGCCCTTGAAGGTTGGGTCATTGCCGTGGTCGGCGGTGAGCAGCAGCAAATCATCGGGGCGCATGCGCGAAACAAATTCGGGAATACGGGCGTCGAACTCCTCAAGTGCATTTGCATACCCAGCCACATCGCGCCGGTGGCCGAACTCGCTGTCAAAATCAACGAAGTTGGTCATAATCAGTGCCCCGTCGGTCGCCATCTCCATGGCTTCGAGCGTCCTGTCAAACAGGTTCATGTTGCCCGAGGCCTTGATTTTGTGGGTTACGCCGCGCCCGGCGTAAATATCCGAAATCTTGCCGATGGCAAAAACCTGCCGCCGGGCTTCTTTCACCCGGTCGAGCAGTATTTCGCCGGGCGGGTCGATGGCGAAGTCACGCCGGTTGCCGGTGCGGGTGAAACCCTGTTCAGCGTCCCCGACAAAGGGTCGGGCAATGACGCGGCCAACCCTTAGGGGCTCGGTATGTTTGAAGGTGATTTCGCACAGCTCATACAGCCGCTGAAGGCCAAAACTCTCCTCGTGAGCGGCAATCTGAAATACACTGTCAACCGAGGTGTAACAGATGGGCTTGCCGGTTTTGACATGTTCGGCGCCCAGCTCTTCAATGATGGCAGTGCCTGAGGCGTGTTTGTTGCCCAGAATGCCGGGCAGACCCGCTTCCCTGATAATGGCTGCAATCATTTCGGGGGGGAAAGTGGGCTCGGTATCAGGAAAATATCCCCACTCAAAAGGTACCGGCAGCCCGGCAATTTCCCAATGGCCCGAGGGGGTATCCTTGCCGATGGAGACTTCGCGGCCCACCCCCCAGACGCCTCCCTTCGGATCGTTGTCCATGCCGGGGGGGATGGTGCCAGAGGAGAGTTCCACCGCCGCCCCCAGCCCGAGTTTATTAAGGTTGGGCACGTTCAGCGCTCCTGCACGCAGGCCCTCAACATCGGCGCGTCCGGCGGCGCATTCCTGAGCAATATGCAGAACAGTGTTGGCCCCCTCGTCGCCAAAGTCGGCAGCGTCGGGCGCTTCACCAATGCCAAGGGAATCAAGAATGCACAACACGGCTCTTGGCATCAACTTTCCTCCGGCATGATTTTATCGGCAATCAACTCATGGGCCATAATCATATCGCCTGTTTCATAGGCCTCGCAGATGCGGGCCATGGCTTCGGCGGCACTGGTCTCATCGCGGGCATGGATGCGGGCAATGGGTGTTTTGTCGTCAACATGCACGCCAAGCCCGGCCAGCCGGTCAAACCCCACCGCGTGGTCGATTTTATCGCTTGGCATGCGCCGCCCGCCGCCGAGCGCCACTACAGCCATGCCCAGTTTTTTTGTGTTGATGGCACTGACCTTGCCGCCAAATTTTGCAAAGACATCGCGGATGATGGGAGCAGGTTCCAGATGTTTGTCCATATTCTGCACGAAATCCGCCGGCCCTCCCAGCGCGGCAACCATCTGCGAGAAACGCTCCAGCGCCTGCCCCGAGACCAGCGCTTTTTCAGCCATATCACGCCCCGCTTCACTGTCTGCTGCCCGCCCGGCCAGCACCAGCGTTTCGGCGGCCAGAGCAATGGTGACCTCAAACAGTCTTTCGTCCCGTTCTTTGCCGGTCAAAAAGTCCACGGCGTTGCGCACCTCAACCGCGTTGCCCGCAGCACTGGCCAGCGGCTCGTTCATGTCGGTAATCAGCGCCCCGGTCTTAACCCCGGCCCCGTTGGCAACCGTGACCAGAGAATCGGCCAACCCCCGCGCCTCCTCAAGGGTTTTCATGAAGGCCCCCGAGCCATTCTTGACGTCTAAAATCAGCACGTCCAATCCGGCGGCCAGTTTTTTGGAAAGGATGGAGGCGGTAATCAGCGAGATATTTTCCACCGTCGCCGTGACATCGCGGATGGAATAGAGCGTGCGGTCAGCGGGGGCCAACTCATCTGTCTGCCCGATAATGGCACAGCCGACTTCTTTGACGGTTTTGCGAAACAGCGCATTGTCAGGGGTGGCGCTATAGCCGGGGATGGCATCGAACTTGTCAAGCGTTCCGCCGGTGTGGCCAAGGCCCCGGCCTGAAATCATCGGTACATAGGTGTCGCAAGCCGCCATGATGGGCGCCCACATCAGCGAGACATTGTCCCCCACCCCTCCGGTTGAATGTTTGTCGACAACGGGGCCGTCCAGTTCTGACCAGTCGAGCACAGTACCACTGTCGCGCATGGCTTTGGTCAGGGCCACCCGCTCTTCGAAATCCATATTCTGGAAATAAACCGCCATGGCAAAGGCGGCGGCCTGGGCGTGGCTGACCGTGCCCCGGGCAAAACCATCAATGAAACGGGCTATTTCGTCCGTGGACAGCTTCTCGCCATCGCGTTTTTTTGCAATCACTTCCTGAGGCAAAAAGACCATTTTATTGCACCCCCACCCTGACCCTCCCCGCAAGGGGGAGGGGAGGGATTGCTGATATGAAACCCCCAAATTCAAGCACCATAAGGTATCCAGATATTCTTGACCTGAGTGGCGCGCTCAAGAAAATATTTCCCCTCCATTATGTCCTTGTCGGCCCAGTCAAAGGCGCGGCCCCTTGTGGTCCATGTCTGCTTGAGATTGCCGATGGAGGCTTTTTCGACCATTTCAGCACCCTTGGCGCTTCCGGCAAACCACATGGCGTCCACCCCGTCATGTTCGGCCAAGGTTTTGCTGAGGGAAAATCTGTCGCCGGTGACAATGTTCACCACTCCGGCGGGCACGTCAGAGGTTTCAATCACCTGATAGAAATCGGTCATCGACAGGGGATGTTTTTCAGAAGGCACCAGCACCACAGAATTGCCCATGGCAATGGCCGGAGCCAGCATGGCGATTGAGGCCAGCAGCGGGCTTTCGTCGGGCGCGGCAATGGCAATAACCCCGATGGGTTCGACCATGGCGGTGGCAATGGCGCGCATGGGCACGTTATGCACCGCCCCGTCATATTTGTCGGCCCAGCCGGCAAAGGCGAACAGGCGTTCGACGCAAAGCTCAACTTCGCGTTTTGCCGCCGGACCGGTTGCGCCGGTCATGGAGCGGATACGGTCGGCAAATTCGCTTCCTCGATAGTCGAGATTCTCAGCCAGAAAATAGAGGATTTGGGCGCGCAGGTGGGCGGTTTTGCTGCCCCATCCGAGAGCCTTTCGCGCCGCTTCCACGGCGTTCCTGATGTCCTTGCGGTTGCCCTCTGAAACTTCGCCAAGGGAGTTGCCCCCGGGCGCAAATACCTCGCGCGCATAACCACTGTCGCCCCGGGTCTGCTTGCCCCCGATATACATTTTTGCGGTGCGGTCAACGGCATGGGTATCGCGCAAATCCACTGACTTGGCAGCAGGTGATGCGGGGGTGGGTTTCAGAGCTTTTTCAAAGGCCGGTTTGAGATAGGCAACCATGCCCTCGGCCCCGCCCTCGCGGCCAAAGCCGCTTTCCTTATAGCCGCCAAAACCGACGGCGGCGTCGAGCTGGTTGGTGCAGTTAATCCACACCACCCCCGCCTTGATGCGCGGGGCGATATCAAGCGCCAGATTGATGTTTTCGCTCCAGATGGTCGCCGCCAGCCCGTATTTTGTGTTGTTGGCCAACTCGACCGCCTCGTTGTGGTCACGAAAGCTCATGGCCACCAAGACGGGGCCGAAGATTTCCTCGCTGACCAGCGTATGGGCGGGAGAAACATCGGTAATCAGGGTGGGTTTCATGAAACAGCCCTGATTGGGCAGATTGGCGCCGCCCTCATAGCGCGAGCACCCCTCTTTTTCGCCAATGGCCAAGAGGTCAGAGATGCGCCCTAGCTGCACCGGGTCAATCAGGGCTCCGATGTCGATGGCTTTATCGAGCGGGTCGCCTACCCGGAGATTATCCATGCGGGTCTTGAGTTTTTCGATGAAGCGCTTCTCGATGCTCTCGTGCACCAGAAGGCGCGAGCCGGCGCAACAGACCTGCCCCTGATTGAACCAGATGGCGTCGACCAGCCCCTCGATGGCGCTGTCCATATCAGCATCTTCAAAAACGATGTAGGGGCTTTTGCCACCCAGTTCCAGGGACAGGCCCTTGCCGGTGCCCGCGGTCGCCTTGCGGATGATTTTGCCCACTTCGGTGGAGCCGGTGAAGGCGATTTTGTCGACCCCCTTATGCTCGACCAGCGCCGCCCCGGTTTCCCCCGCACCTGTAACGATGTTGACCACCCCTTCGGGCAATCCCGCTTTTGCACAAATCTCTGCAAACAACAGCGCGGTCAGAGAGGTGAATTCAGCGGGCTTGAGAACCAGCGTGTTGCCAGCGGCCAGAGCCGGGGCAATTTTCCACGACATCATCAAAAGGGGGAAATTCCACGGGATAATCTGCCCGCATACCCCATAGGGTTCGCGGCCCGGAAACTCGCGCTCCAGATGCTGAGCCCAGCCTGCATGGTGATAAAAGTGACGGATGGCCAGCGGAATATCCGCGTCGCGACTCTCGCGGATGGGTTTGCCATTGTCCAGCGTCTCAAGCACGGCAAAAAGCCGGCTTTCTTTCTGGATAAGCCGGGCAATCGCGTAGAGATATTTGGCCCGTTCAAAACCGGAAAGCGCCTTCCACGGTTCAAACGCCTCGCGTGCCGCTTTGACGGCCCTGTCCACATCGGCTTTTGTGCCGTTGGTAATATCGGCCAGCTTTTCCTCGGTCGCCGGGTTTGTCGAAGCAAATATTTTACCCGGCTTGGTAAACGCACCATCGATAAAGTGCCCGAACTTGCGCCCATGCCCGTCAAGCCAGTCATGGGCCATGTCGGCGCTTTCGGGTGCGGGTCCATAATCCATTGAGCTAAATATCTCTTTGATTTGCATCTCGTTGTTCCCTTGTCACAATTTTCATCCTGAGCCTGTCGAGGGACGAATATTGTGCCTTTTTATCCCCATGCTTTGACAAGCTCAGCATGAGGGTAGTGTTTGTTCTAGACCATGGGCTGGCGGTAGGCGGCGGCATAGCGCCCGGTGGCCTGATGTTCAAGCTGGCGTTCAATATCAGTCAGAAGCGAAGATGCACCAAAGCGAAACAGGTGCGGTCGCAGCCAGTTGTTGCCCAACTCTTCTTTCATCAGCGCCATATAGGTCAGCGCATCCTTGGCCGAGGAAATTCCCCCGGCCGGCTTATAGCCGATTTCAATGCCGGTTTCATCGCGGAACCAGCGTATCATCCGCACCATGGCCAGCGAGGTCTGCAAGTTGGCGTTGACCTTTTCCTTGCCTGTCGAGGTCTTGATAAAATCGGCTCCGGCCAGCATGCAGACCAGCGAGGCCTTGGCGACATTGCTCAGCGTCGCCAGTTCCCCGGTGCCCAGAATGGTTTTCATATGCGCCTCGCCGCAGGCGGCGCGGAAGGCCTTAATCTGCTCATAAAGCCCCTGCCAGTCCCCCCTCAGCACCTGCCCGCGCTCAATGACAATGTCGATTTCTTTTGCTCCGGCTTTGACCGAAGCTTCGATTTGAGCCACCCGCAGCTCAAGGGGAATAAGCCCGTGGGGGAAGGCGGTGGAAACCGCTGCCACCGGAATATTTGTTCCCTCAAGCGCCTCAACAGCTGTCTCGACAAAATTGTGATAAACGCACACTGCGCCGGGCTTGATGGAAAGGTTTTGTGCACCCAGTGCCTCAAGAATATCTCCGCGCACCGGTTGGCGGGCCTTGGCACAAAGCCTCTGCACCCGGCCCGGGGTATCGTCGGAATTGAGCGTGGTCAGGTCAATCAGGGTGATGGCCTTGAGCAGCCATGCGGCCTGCCATTGTTTCTTGACAGTGCGGCGGGTGCCGATGGTTGCGGCCCGGCGCTCAAGGGCCGAGCGGTTCATCACGCACCTGTCCACCCAGTCCAGGTCAAGCTCAAAGCCAGGATTGCGTTCGTGGGCGCCTGCTGGTTCCATGTCTTTTACGGCCTGCAATTTCATAGGTCCTCCAGCGGCACCAAATTCAAACAAATATCATATTGCACAGCACTCCTTGCGGCAGTGTCAGAGCGTGTCATTTTCTGCTCTCCAGAAACTCGGGTCCGAACGAGTGGGGCAACAGTTGCCCGAGAGTTGAATAAAGCACCTCTCCCCCATCCACACCCAGGCTGACAATTGGCACTTCAGGCCCGGCGAACTCGCGGATACGCTGGCGGCAGCCCCCGCACGGGGTCACCGGCTCTGTCCCCGGCCCAAGGGTCAGAATGCGATTTATCTTGCGACCGCCCCCGGCGAGCATGGCAGCGATGGCTGAGGCTTCAGCGCAATTGCCCAACGGGTAAGCAGCGTTTTCCACATTGCAGCCGGCATAGACTTTGCCATCGTCTGCCAGAATTGCGGCACCAACGTGAAACTCCGAATAGGGCACATGGGCATTTTTTCGCACGCGCCTGGCCGCGTCGAGCAGGGTTTCGTCAATCGCCTCCATGGGGGAAGCCTCCGGTCTGAAATTAACGTTCCTTGATATAGGGCTGACCCACCGCTTTGGGAGCAACAGAGCGCCCGATAAAGCCTGCCAGAAGAATAACTGTCAATATATAGGGCAATGCCTGGATGGCCTGCACGGGCACTTCACCAATCAGGGGAAACTCAACCCCCTGCAGGCGGATTTGCGCGGCGGAAAGTACGCCAAACAACAGACAGGTCCAAAGTACAGGCACCGGCTTCCACTTGGCAAAAATCAGCGCCGCCAGCGCGATAAATCCACGGCCTGCGGTCATGTTGTCAGAGAAACTGGCCCCCTGTCCGGTGGAGAGATAGGCCCCGGCCAGACCACAAAGAATGCCCCCGATTATCAGCGCCTGATAACGCAGCCTGGTGACCGAAATACCGGCAGTATCCAGCGCCTTGGGGTTTTCACCAACCGCACGCAGACGCAGGCCGAACCGGGTTCTGAACAGAACCCAGGCGGTTACCGGCACGGCGAGAAAGGCCACATAGACAATCAGGTTGTGCCCAGAGATGAGTTGCTCGTAAATTTCCCCGACAATGGGGATGCCTCCCAATTGTTCGGCAAAAGGCAATTCGATGGGGCTGAAGCGCGCCTCAGTGCTCAGATTGGGGGTTGAGCCGCCACGCTTGAACCAGGAATGACCAACAAACACGGTTGCCCCCAGCGCCAGAAAATTCAGCGCCACGCCGGAGATAATCTGGTTGCCGCGCATGTTGATGGAGGCAATGGCGTGAATCATGGCCATGAAGGATGAAACAGCAATCGCAGCGAGCAGGCCAAGCCAGGGCGAGCCGGTAACCGCAGCAACGGCAGCGGCGGCAAAGGCCGCGCCAAGCATCTTGCCCTCAAGCCCGATATCAACGATGCCCGAGCGCTCCGAATAGAGCCCGGCCAGAGCGGCAAGCAGAATGGGAACCGCCAGCCGTACGCTTGAATCAAGCATCAGGATGATGTCGCTGAAAAAATTCATGCGCTAGACCACTTTATGGTTTGTTTGTATCAGTTCTGTTTTACGATTGGCGAGATGAGCCAGAGTTGAAACGGATGAAGCGCGATTGCAACCATCGGGCAAGGCCGGTTTGGCTCCGGGCATCCGCCAATCTGAAACCCGGTAGAGACAGGCATTTTTGCGCCAATACAGGCGCGAAGTCTTTTGCTCGTATCCAGATATGACCTGCAATCCTTCACTTGGTCCTGTCACAAAAAATGCTCCGTCAGAATGGTTCAAACAAGCCATAAAATGGTCAATCCCCCGCCGGTTCCGGCTCGCCATTGCCCCGGTTGAACAGACGCAACAGCACCGGTTTGAACATTTCGCTCATGGCCCCGGTGAACAGAATGACCAGCGCCTGAATAACCACCACCAGGTCCGAGGACACCGATGGCATGACAAAGGCCAGCTCCTGTCCCCCCTGATATAGCGCACCGAACAGCAGGGCCGCCAGCGCTATGCCGATGGGGTGGGCCCGTCCCATGAAAGCCACCGCGATGCCGACAAAGCCGAACCCCTGCACATAGCCGACCCCAAGGCGCTTTTGCACACCAACCGCCTCGTTGACCGCCATCAGCCCGGCCAGCGCGCCGGAGATAGCCATGACGATGATGATGATGGCAACGGCAGAAATGCCTGCATATCTGGCCGCTTCAGGGTTCGCGCCCAGCGTTCTTATCTGATAGCCCAGCTTGGTGCGCCAGATGAGCACATAGACAAAAATCAGCGCCAGAATGCCGATGAAAAAAGTGATGTTCAGCGGCGAATAGGTGAAGGCGGAAAAATATTCGCTCAAAAGCGGCAGGCGGCCGGTTTCGGCAATGGTTTCGGTTTCGGCGTTAGCTCCGGGTCTGGTTATCACCTGGGCCAGCATATAGCTCATGAAAGCGGAGGCGATAAAGTTGAACATGATGGTGGTAATCACGATGTGGCTGCCGCGCTTGGCCTGCAGATAACCCGGTATCATTGCCCAGATGGCCCCGAAAGTCATCGCCGCCAGGGTTGAGCCGACAAGCACAAACACCCAGTGGGTCTGGTCGAGCCACAGCGCCACCATGATGGCGCCAAGCCCGGCCACATAGGCCTGCCCCTCGCCCCCGATATTGAACAGGCCCGCGTGATAGGCAACGGCAACAGCAAGGCCGGTAAAGACAAAGCTGGTGGCAAAATGCAGGGTAAACCCCCAACCCTCACCATAGCCGAAAGCCCCGAAAATCAGCACCTGCATGGCACGAAAAGGGTCCTCTCCCACCGCCGCCACCGCAAGGCCACCCACAACAAAGGCCAAAGCCACGTTGAGCGCGGGCATCAGGGCGATATCGACCCACCTGGGCAGGGGCTTTTGTGCTCTCATCTTACGCCCTCTTTGGCGCCAGCGCTAACTTTACCGGTGGCAACCGGGGTGCTCTCTTCTTCGTGGGGGTCGACCCCGGCCATGGACAGGCCGAATTCGCGCTCGGAAGCCTCAGGGGTGAGTTCGGTTACAATCTTGCCGTCAAACATCACCAGAACCCGGTCGGAAAGAGCGCGTATTTCATCCAGTTCCACAGAAACCAGCAGCACCGCTTTTCCGGCATCGCGCATGGCGATAATCTGTTTGTGGATGAACTCGATGGCCCCGATATCAACACCGCGGGTGGGTTGGCCCACGATAAGAACATCAAGTTCGCGGTCCATCTCACGGGCAAGCACGATCTTCTGCTGGTTGCCCCCGGAAAAATTGGCGGTTTTCAGTCGACAGTTGGGTGGTCGAATATCAAACTTTTCTATACGCTGGTCTGCTTCCTCGCGGGCAGCCTTGTGAGAAAGGATCTGGCCTGCGCCATATTTGGGTTCTTCACTATACCCCAGAATGGAGTTTTCCCATTCCTCGAACTGGGCAACAAGGCCGGTTTTAAGCCGGTCCTCGGGCACGTGGGCCAGACCCAGATGGCGCATTTTTGCCGCGGTTTTTGCCCCTTCAAATTCCACCCGCTTGCCGTTAATCCAGATTTCTCCGAGAAGGGGTTCGGTCATGCCGGAAATGACTTCGAGCAGTTGGGACTGGCCGTTTCCAGCAACTCCGGCGATGCCCACGATTTCCCCGGCCCGGACATCGAACGAAACATTTTTGACCCGGGGCACACCAAGCTCATCGGTCACCGAGAGGCCCTTGACTTCCAGAACCTTCTTTTGCGGGTCTCCGGAGGTTTTTTGCGCGTCCATCTCGACCCGGCGGCCCACCATCAGCTCGGCCAGATTATCGGGGGATGTTTCGGAGGTCTTGAGGGTAGTCACAATCTCGCCGCGGCGCATGACCGACACCGAATCGGTTATCGCCATGATTTCGCGCAGCTTGTGGGTAATCAGAATGATGGTTTTGCCCTGGGCGTGCAACTGTTCGAAAATCTTGAACAGATGGTCCGCTTCAGTGGGGGTGAGTACACCGGTGGGTTCGTCCAGAATAAGAACTTCAGCGCCCCTATAGAGCGCCTTGAGGATTTCCACCCGCTGCTGCTGGCCCACCGAGAGGTCTTCAACCAGGGCGTCCGGGTCGACCTCAAGTCCATAATCCCTGGCCAGACGCTCCATTTCACTGCGCGCAGCTTTCAGACTCTTGGCCAAAAGGAAACCGCCCTCGGCCCCCAGAATAATGTTTTCAAGCACGGTGAAATTATCAACCAGCATGAAGTGCTGGTGCACCATGCCGATGCCAAGTTCGAGCGCGTGACTGGAATCCTTGATTTGAACTTTGGTGCCATTGACGAAAATCTCGCCGCTGTCGGCGTGGTAAAATCCGTAAAGAATGGACATCAGGGTCGACTTGCCCGCACCATTTTCCCCCACGATGCCGTGGATGGAATTGCGCCTGATGGGCATAAAGATATTCTTGTTGGCCTGCACCGGCCCAAATGCCTTGGATACACCGCGCAGGTCAATGGCCAGTTCGGAGTCTTGTCCCACTTGCGCCCCTCGCCCCTCAGTATCTTGCCCGGCAGCCTGTTGAGGCTGCCGGGCACTGTTTTTTTGTTTCTCAATCATTGTTGAGAGCCGGTTACAGTTCTAGGAAACCGGGCAGGAATTGTCAGAACGATAATCGTGGACCACAATTTCACCGGAGTTGATTTTGGCGATGAAATCATCGAGCACCGCCTGCATTTCCGGGGTAATCAGGGGCGCATTGAATTCGTCCATGGCAGCGCTGACGCCGCCTTCAGCAAGTCCGAGCACCTGAACACCGGCGGTAAAGTTGCCATCCAGTTCGTCCTGGAAAGCGTTAAGCACCGCGATATCCACGCGCTTGACCATGGAAGTCAGCATGTTACCGGGGAACAGGTAGTTCTGGTTGCTGTCCACACCAATGCCATAAACACCGGCATCGGCTGCTGCCTGCAATGCGCCTTCACCGGCGCCACCGGCAGCGGCAAAGATGACATCAGCACCCCGTTCAACCTGAGAACGGCCGATTTCCCCGGCGGTGTTGATGTCGCCAAAGGCTTCAAAGCCGGTGCCGATGAAGTTCTGCAACACTTCAATGTCAGCGTTGGCGGCCTTGGCACCCTGCACATAGCCACAGCCAAAGGCCTGAAGCAGCGGGAAGTCAAAGGCAGTCACAAAACCGATAGTGCCGGTTTCAGACTTCAGGGCGGCAAGCGCACCCACTAGGTAGGAGCCCTCCTGCTCCTTGAACAGAACCGAGCGCACATTGGGGAGGTCGACAACCGCATCAATGATGGCAAAATTGGTGTCGGGGAATTCCTGAGCAACAACGCTCACCGGCTCAGCCCAGGTAAATCCGGGAACAACAATGGGGCTGGCACCGGAACGGGCGAAGCGGCGCAGGGCCTGCTCGCGCTGGGCGTCGGTCTGAATTTCGAGGTCTGAATAGGGCAGGTTATTGGCGGCGGCATACATTTCGGCGCCATTCCAGGCCATCTCGTTGAAGGATTTATCGTTCTTGCCTGCGGCATCATAAATCAGCGCCGGCTCGGCCAGCGCGGAACCAACCAACAAAGCACCCAGTGCAACGCCACCGGCAAGAATGCCCGCGCGTGCGGCAAGGCCTTTGGAAAGAATTTTGGTATTCATCTATTTTACTCCCTGTCATCGTTTCGGGGTGGCAACATAAGGCTGCCGGGAAAATACTCCCGGTTACGATCAAAGTGAAATTCAACCCGCAATTGACGTCCACGGCAAGCAAAAAAGCCGGTTTTTGACCAAATGTTCAAATTTTTCCCGAATCAAGCGTAAGAATCGGTCCCTCGGCGATATCGGCGTCGCCCTGGTCGTGGGTGACCAGAAGGGTAGGCAGATTTCGTCTCCTGACCTCGGCAAAAACCAGTTGGCGCACAGAATCGCGCAAGTCTGCATCGAGCTTGGAGAAAGGCTCGTCAAGCAAAAGGGCGCGGGGACGCGAAGCCAGAACGCGGACCAAAGCCACGCGGGCTTTTTGTCCGCCGGAAAGTGTTTCAGGGTCACGTTCAGCAAAATTCCTCAGGCTGACAGCCGCCAACAGGCCCAGCGCCTCCTCGCAGCGTTGTTTCATGGAACCACCCGGGGGCAGCGCATAAAGCACGTTCTCAAGCACTGAAAAATGGGGGAATAACAGTGTATCCTGAAACAACACCCCCACCCGGCGCTGCTCGGGGGGCAGGGTTGTAATGTCATTGCCACCCAGCAATATCCGGCCCCTGCAGGTGAAGGCCCGGGGCAGAAACCCCGATATTGCACTGATGAGGGTCGATTTGCCAACGCCGGACGGACCCATAAGAGTGAGGACTTCACCGGGGGGAATTTTTGCGTTGACACTAAGCAAGGGTGCGCGAGCGTCAGAAATTTCTATTTGCTCCAGAACCAGCCCCGCGTCACCTTGTACATCAACCAGCCCCGCGCCATCCTGCGCATCTCGATTTGTTTTAAGACTTGAACTCATCAGCGGGCACCTCCCACCTGCAACGCCCGCCGGTTGCGCCAGACAAAACGCGGCACAAGGCTGGCGAGGGCAAAAATGACAAACGGCATCACTGTCTGCATCAGCGCATAGATGCCGATAAGCCGCCGATTGCCCCCGGCCGCAAGGGCGATGGCTTCGGTGGTGATGGTGGGTTGACGTCCGGCACCAATCAGCAGCGTGGGCAGATATTGAGCGATGGACACGGCGAACCCGAGGGCAAAAGATGCAAGTACAGGCCTTAAAAGCATGGGCAGGCGAATGGTCCAGAACACGCGGTTCACACTTTTGCCAAGGGTCCGGGCCACCGCCAGAAAGCGGGTGTCAAAGGCGTTCCAGGGGTCGGCAAGGGTCAGATAGACATAAGGGTAGACAAAAACCATATGCACCAGAACCACCGCCCATAAAGTTCCATCGATACCGAGTCTTAAAAACAAAAAAGACAGTCCCCCGATAAAGGCAATCTGGGGCACCAGCAGGGGCACATAAATCACCCACCAGGTCAGGTCGTTGATTTTGATGTCGCCGCGATATTCGTTTTCCAGACTGGCCAGAACCAGCACAAGCGAAAAAGAGGCGGCGGCCAAAGCGATAATAAAGGCGCGCCTGCCGGTCTCAAAGATGTTGGCACCCTGTGTGTTCCAGCTGGAAACCGTCCAACTGTCGGGCAACAGGTTGGGGAAGCGCCACATGCCGGTGAACGACCAGATGAGCAAAAGGGCAATGCCAAGCAGAACAAGGCCGACGCTCAACGATATGGCTCCACCTGCAAAGGCTGCAACGAGGTGATCCCTTTGAAACCGCCATCCTCTTAGAGTTGCCATGCGCGCGAGCACGGCCACCAGCTTTTCAAGCGCAAACCAGCTCAGCAGAGCTGCAAGCGTCACCCCCAGTTGAACGAGTGCACCTGCCGCTGCGGTAAGACGCAAGCTCACATCGGGGTCGTTCATCCAGTGCAGAACCCTGACCGCAAGCGGGGGTGGGTTGACCGGCCCCAGAACCAGCGCCACATCAATGGTTGACGTGGCAAAAACAATTACTGCGAAAACCGGCAGCCTTATCTGGAAGTAAATGGCGGGGAATACTGAAATCAGCCAGCCCCAGATATGTCCGAACCCCAGACTGGTCGCTATTTCGGCCCGGCGGGGGTCGGTCTGGGGCAAAGCGGCCATGGTCACGAAAAACAAAAAAGGGATTTCCTTGATGATCAGCCCGGCAAGCATGGCGTGGCCGCCGGGGTCATTGACAATCAGCCAGTCGGGTGGGCGCATGAAACCCGTCAGTTCGGGGGAAACCAGACGGACAAGAAATCCCGAAGGGGCAATCAGAAACAAAAGACCAAAAGCGGCGGCGGCGTGGGGCACCGCCAGAACCGGCTTGATGGCGGCTGAAATCAGGCGGAAACCCCTGGTGTCGATAAAGGCGGCAACAAACAGAATGACGATACCAAGCGACACCAGCGCTGCAATCAGCCCCACCCAGTAGGAGAGCCAGACCGAGTGCCACATGCCCGGTGCCTGAAGCACGGCGGAAAACATCTCAAGATTGGTGGTTCTGGCATTGAATTCAGGGGCCCAGCCCAGTGCCGCCAACAACACAATTGCAGTGCCCACAGCAATGGGAGCCAGCAGCAGAAGCAGGACAGCAATGGGTATCAGGCGCAGCAATGTGGTTCAGACTTTTTCACTGAAAAAGGCGGCACAGAAACCTCACGAGCCCGAAGCGTAACGGGCGCTCCATTCCGCATCAAGCATTTCCGTCCAGAATGCGTCCGGCTCATTGAGTGTTGCTCCAAGTTCAGCCGCCCCCAGCGTTGCGGGGCCGCGACTGAGGGCGTCAAACAGGGCCTTCTGTTCTGCGGAAAGTTTGCCATAGGAAAGGACCGTTGGATCACCCCAGACATTTTCATCGGCTTTTCTGGCCTGGGCCTCAGGGGAAAGCAGAAAATTGGCCACCACCATGGCCCCGGCCTTGGCGCTGGCGTTGAAGGGAATGGCCACGAAGTGAGCGTTGCCGATGGAGCCGTAATCCATGACAAAACTGCGCACACTGTCAGGGAAAATTCCCTCGTTAATGGCAGAAGAAGCCTCACCGGGGTTAAAGGTCATGCCGATGTCGATTTCGCTGTCCGAGAGCAGGGTTTTGAGGTGCGTTGTGTCGGCAGCAAACACCCGCCCCGAGCGCCACAGGTTTGGGTGAATGCGCTCAAGCCAGTCCCACAGGGGGGCCGTTACCCTGTCAAAGGTTGCTTTGTCCGCCGGTTTTGCCAATACCGAGCGGTCTTGGACCAGCCCATAGAGGACCTGCTTGAGAAAAGTGGTGCCGATAAAATTGGGCGGAGCGGCATAGGTAAAACGTCCCGGATTGTCCTTTATCCATGCTTCAAGCGCTTCAAGATTTGTCGGGGGACCAGAAGTTTGACCCTCCCCAAAATACCGGCTGTCATAATAAAATGTCAGTTGCGCGGTGCCCCAGGGGCTTTCAAGCCCGTCCACCGGCTCGGTAAAGTCACGGGTCAGCACCGGCTTGTTTTCAAAATCCGCCAGAGCATAATTGGGCAGGTCGGTGGACCAGGGCGCCCCCAGAAGCAGGCCTTCGCGCTTGAGGGAGGCGAAATTCTCGCCATTGACCCAGACCATGTCAACCGCGCCTCCTTCGTTGCGTCCGGCGGCTTTTTCGGCCAGCACGCGAGCGACAACATTGGCGGTTTCGGAAACTTTCACGTGAGTGAGCGTGACCCCATAGTCTTCCTTCACCCGCTCGCCAACCCAGGCAATATAGGCGTTGATGTTTTCAGCCCCGCCCCAGGCGTACCAGAACACCTCCTGGCCTTCAGCCTCGCTCAGCACCGCTTCCCAGTCTGCCGGATCAGGGTCAGCTGCCATCACCGGCGCACTGGCGGCAAAAAGCATGGAGACTGCAAGGCCAAAAGCCAGCAACAGGGTACCGGGCCCTTTAGGTGCTCTGCGCGAAAAACAAGTCATGGTCTGTAAAGTCCCCTTTTGGTGTTTCAGCGCCTGTTTGCACCCAAGCTGGAACACCCGTCAACTCAAGAGCGTTCAAGGGAAGTTGATGAGAGCGAGCTGACTGGAGGAGGGGGCGGCGAAAAGGGGGTGACCTTGGTATCCATGGCGTCAGCAAAGCGCACAAAAAACCCGTTGATAATTTTCTGTGCACTTTTGCCCAACAGCTTTTTGCCCAGCCTCATCATTTTGCCCGAGGCTCCTCCTTCGGCTTCGAAGCGCAATAGTGTACCCGCTCCCACAGCCGGCCAGTCCGCGAAGCCTTCTTCAAAATCCGGGGAAGAATTTACCAAAGCCAAATCATAGTCATTCAGTAAAATTCTGGCTGCACCGTGAGCCAGACCGAGCATTTTGCCCTGGCCCCGCCCGCTCAGAACGTAAGAAACCGCCGGGTCAACTTCTGAAAGCACCAGTTCACCCCCAAGGGTCGGGCTCATCGGACCGAGATTGACCTTGATGCCAAGGTCAAGGGTATCGGTGCCGGTCCACTCGATATATTCGCAACCCGGAATCACCTCCTTGAGCACACTTGTGTCGTTCAGGGCCTGCCAAACAGCGTCCCGGTCTGCCAAAAGCAGGTATGAACCGTTAAAATCCAAGTTTTTGCCCTTTAATTGCGTTTTTTTCGTACCAATATCGTATAAATGGTAGCGTTTGCGCCCGGATACAATTGCCAGGGGCGCATTTGCACGTTTAATGAGGCTACGAAGGGTTCACGCCCTGAAAACAATCCCAAGGAGCATTTTAATGGCCACCGACCTAATGGACAAACCTTTGCAATACCTGGACCGGGCCATGGGCTCCATCCGTGATCTTGGCCTGTGGCCTGAGGAAACCGAAGAAGCCCCGATCACGGGGTTGCTGCAGGAGCTTACCGGTCTTGATGAAACGCGCATTGTTCTCATAGGGCGTACGCTCAACCAGGCCTCCATATTCAACGAAGTGGTGCGTGAACAGGTTGCGGCCATGAACATCGGAGAACGCTACGAGGACATCACCAAGGGCTTTGATTCCATCCGGGACGATGCCAAAAGCATGGTTGATCAGCTTGATGATGGCAAACTCGATTTTTTCGAGCGCACATCAAACGTGTGGATGAAAATTTCCCGCGGCGACATTGCCACCCGTTTTGACAAAATCCGCGACATCTATCTTGAGGTATCAAAAGACACCAAGGATCAGGTTGACCGGGAACATACCATCCTTGAGGCCTATCGCGATTTCCGGGGCGCGCTGAAACAGTCCGAAGTCATGGCGCTTGAAGTTCTGGACAAGGCTGCCGAGGAATTGTCAGCCCGCAAGGATGCGCTCCAGAAGGCCGCCGACGACCTGGCCGCCTTTAGCGAAGGCACTCCGGCAGACCGGGCGCGTCTTGAAATGGCACGAGATGAACGCGTGCGCGAATTACAGAACGAAGAGCGTCGCTATCAGATTGCCAAGGACCTTTCGGACAATCTGACCATTGGTTACAACACTTCCGAGGTCATCATGGCCCGGCTGATGCAGACCACCAATGCCAAGGAGCGGGTCTATCAGCAGTCGATCATGTTCTTTTCCACCAATGAAACCGTGCTGACGGCCCTGTCGGCCTCGTTTACCGGCATGTTTGGCCTGCACGAAAGCACCGAAACCCTCAACGCCATGAAAGAGGGGATGTCCAAGAGCCTTGAGACCCTGTCCGAGATTGGCGACAAGGTGCACGAAGAAGCGCTCAAAGCCGGTTACGGTCCCACAATCCGCGCCGATGCGGTCAAGAAGCTGGTGGACAGCGTAGTCAATTTTCAGGAAAAATCACGCACCATTATTACCGAGATGCGCAAGCTTTCCACTGAAAACTCCAAGGAAATCCGTGATGCCGTTGAAGATGGCAAGCAGCGGCTGGCCAAGCTGGCGGCCGATGGCAACGCACTCGTTCTTGAAACCCGCGCCAGCTAGGATATTTCGGGGCGAAACAAATGGAAGCTGGGGGCTGAAAGCAACCGGATGAACTGGGGTACAAGTCGGTCATGAATGCCCAAAGAGACAAGGCGTCACCGCCCCTTGATGAAATGATGCTGGCGATGGATGTAGTGGATACACTGCGCCATCGCCAGGGTCTGGTGGTGCGCGAACTCGAGGGGGAAAATCGTGAGGCGCGCCTGATCGACCGCCTGCGAGAGGTTTACAAAAACCAGGGCATCGAAGTTCCCGAGCGCATCCTTAAGGAAGGTGTTGTGGCGCTTGAAGAGAACCGGTTTGTCTATAAACAACCCGGACCGGGTTTTGGACGCTCGCTGGCCTCCCTTTATGTAAGCCGCGGGAGCTGGGGGAAATGGGTGCTGGGGCTTGGCGCTGTTCTGGTGCTTTCAACGTCCGCCTATTTTCTGGCCTATCTGCCCTATCAGGCCAACAGGGCGGAAGCGGCACGCATTGAGCTTTCTCAAACCATGCCGGCGCAAATGCAAAGCCTTTATCAGGCTATATTTGACGAAACCAAGGTGCAAAGCGCCGTGACCAGAGCGCGCGAAATCCTGAAGCGGGGCCGCGCCGCTTCAGCGGAAGGTGACCGGATTGAGGCGCAAAAGGCCATCGAGAGGCTAAGCGTCCTGCTCGAAACCCTGCGGCAGGATTATACCTTGAGGGTCGTTAACCGGGAAGGCACTAAATCCGGCTTCTGGACTTTCCCCGAACTCAATTCCGACGCCACCAATTATTATCTGGTCGTTGAAGCGCTTGATGCGGAGGGCAACGTCCTGACCCTGCCTGTTCTGAACGAAGAAACCGGGGAGATTGAGCGCGTCAACATATGGGGGCTCCGGGTGCCGGAGAGCACCTACAACGCCGTTGGCGCGGACAAAAGTGATGATGGCATTATCCAGCGCAACATGGTGGGCCGAAAATCATACGGATTTCTTGATGTCAATTATTCCATCCCGGTTTCGGGTGGCGCGGTAACACGGTGGTAATGGCAATATGGCTCTAAGCGGACCTGAAGCCCTGCGCTCCCTGGATGATGCCATCCGCGATATTCGTCGTGAGGAAAGAGATATTGGCAAACGCCTGTCGCGCAGCACCGAGCGGCTGGCCAAAATTCAGGAAACCGAAGCGGAAATGTATCGCAAGCTGGCCAGTGTCCGGCTCGACCCTGAAGTGCAATCCCAGATTGAGGGGCGCCTGTCCCGGGCCGAGGCAAAAGCGCGCAAGGTCATCAAGGAACATGCCAGCGAGTTGAGCAAAGCGGAAAGGCTGACTAAAAAACTGGATGAGCAGATTGCAACGCTGGCACGCAAAAGGCGGACGGCGCTTGAAGCAATCGACACCGCCCAGAAAAATCTTTCCGCGCTCTCCAGCGAAATCGCCGCTGCAATAGCCACAGACGCCGACTATGCCCGGCTGCGCACCAGGGCTGATGAATTGCAGGCTGTTGCCGATAAGAGCCTGAAAAAAACCCAGCAGGCCGAAGCCGACCAGGAGATCAAAGGCAAGCCCTACCGGGAGGATCCCTTGTTCATGTATTTGTGGGAGGCTGGTTATGGGACCCGCAAATATAAAGCCAACAATCTCGTGCGCTGGCTGGATTCAAAAGTGGCCCGACTTGTTGATTACCGCAATGCGCGGGCAAATTTTGCCATGCTGAATGAAATTCCCCTGCGCCTGCGCGAACACGCGGAACGCCAGATTGCAGCAGCGGAGGAAGCGGAAGAGCAGCTGGACGCGCTTGAGGACCGCGCGGTGGAAAAGGCAGGGGGCGGCCCCATCAAGCGTGCGCTTGAAAAGGCTCAGCAGGACCTGGAGAAAATTGACCTTGAGATGCTGGAAGCCGAAGATCGGCGCGATGCCCAGAGCGAAGCGTTCAGCGCACTGGCAGAAGGGGGAAATCCCACTTTTGCCAAGGCAGTCGCCGATCTTGCCTCGGCTCTTTCAAGACAGGACATCAAGAACCTTGTGGCAATGGCGCGCAAAAGCGCAACCAGGGAGGATGATGCCATCGTCAGGAAAATTGATGATGCCAGAACACGTTTGAAAGACGAAGAGGACGAAACCCGGGAGTTGAATGCACGCCTGAAAGTTCTGGCCCAGCGCCGCCGGGAGCTTGAAGATATTCAGTGGGAATTCAAAAAATCACGTTTTGACGACCCCCGCTCGGTGTTTCGCAAGGACGAGCTTGTGGGCGACCTGCTCAGCGAGTTTCTCAAAGGTGCCATTACAGCTGCCAACTATTGGGGCCAGTGGCAGCGCAGCCAGAACTGGAAGGCGGGAACCTCGGACTGGGGCGGTGGTATCGGTCTGCCGCGCAGCGGTCGCCGTTCCCCCTGGTCGGGCACGACAAAAACCCAGTGGCCGCGGGGAAATATACCACGCAGTTCCGTCTCGCGGGGCCGATTGCCGGGTACGCGCACCCCGCGCCCGAGCACGCCCCGATCCAGTTCCCCTCGCCCAAGGTTCAGCCGGCCCCGGTCCGGTTCAAAAGGCAGCCGCAGGTCTGGTGGCTTCAAGACCGGTGGCGGGTTTTAGACACTCTTTATTTTTCTGCCCTTTTAGGGTCAGAAAAAATACTGGCGCCCCTGTCCGCCCGTCCCACATTTTCACGAAACCGGCCAAACAATTCCCGTCCCATGCCGAAATGGGAGCTACGCAAATCCTCGGTGGCCGGAGTGCGGGAGAGGAATTCCTTCTCGTCTCCCACAAATTCCAGTACCCCCACCCTGGCGTCCAGTCGGATAATGTCACCGTCCCTGATTTTGGCTATAGCCCCGCCCTCAAGGGCTTCGGGGGCGAGGTGAATGGCGGCAGGCACCTTGCCTGATGCGCCTGACATGCGTCCATCGGTTATCAGGGCCACCTGGTGCCCCCTATCCTGAAGAATACCCAGCAGGGGGGTAAGCTTGTGAAGTTCGGGCATGCCGATGGCACGGGGCCCCGAAAAGCGGATAACAGCTACCATATCCCCGCTCAGTTCCCCGGCTTTGAACGCCTCCTGCAGCCCGTTCTGGGAGTGGAACACGCGGGCCGGGGCCTCTACAATCAGGTGTTCGGGTTTGAGCGCCGAGGTTTTAACAACCGCCTTGCCCAGATTACCCGCGAGCAGTTTGAGCCCGCCGTTTGCTGAAAAGGGATTATCAGCCGGGGCCAGAACCTTCGGCAGGGCCGATTTTTTAGGCGCAGGCTCAAAAACCAGCTCTCCTTCGATGAGTTTTGCCTCGATGCAATAGGCCTCAAGCCCCTCGCCGGCGACAGTTTTAACATCGGAGTGCAAATAACCTCCGCCCAACAGTTCACGCATCAGAAAACCCATGCCTCCGGCAGCCTGAAAATGGTTCACATCGGCAACCCCGTTGGGATAAATCCGGGTCATCAGAGGCACCACTTCGGAAAGTTCTGACATATCCTCCCAGGTCACGCGCAATCCGGCTGCCGCCGCGATAGCCACCAGATGCAGGGTGTGGTTGGTGGACCCCCCCGTTGCCAGCAGCCCAACCAGGCCGTTGACGATGGTCTTCTCATTCATCAACTCACCCAGCGGCGTTATCGCATCGCCCCCGTTGGCAAGCGCAACTGCCCTGTGCACAGCGGCCCGGGTCAGGGCATTTCGCAAAGGAGTGCCGGGGTTTACAAAAGACGAGCCAGGCAGATGCAGGCCCATGATTTCCATGAGCATCTGATTGGAGTTGGCGGTGCCGTAAAAAGTGCAGGTGCCGGGGGAGTGGTAGGATTTGGCCTCGGCTTCGAGCAGTTCGGCCCGACCCACCTTGCCCTCCATGAACAACTGGCGGATGCGGGACTTTTCATCATTGGGCAGGCCGGAAGGCATGGGCCCGGCGGGAATGAACACCGCAGGCAGGTGGCCAAAGGCCAGTGCCCCGATGAGCATACCGGGCACAATCTTGTCGCAGATACCTAAGTAAACCCCGGCATCAAACATGTTGTGAGACAGGGCGATGGCGGTTGCCATGGCAATCACGTCACGGGAAAAAAGCGACAGATCCATGCCGTCCTGGCCCTGCGTCACGCCATCGCACATGGCGGGAACGCCCCCTGCAACCTGTGCGGTGGCTTTCACCTCGCGGGCAGCCTTTTTGATGATTTCGGGATAATCCCCATAGGGCTGGTGGGCGGAAAGCATGTCATTATAGGATGTGACAATGGCCAGGTTAACCGCTCTGTCACCCGCCAGCGACGCCTTGTCCGATGGCGAGCAGGCAGCAAAACCATGGGCAAGATTTCCACAGCTCAGAATTGAGCGCTCAACACCTTTTTCCCCCTGGGCCTTCATGCGCCAGAGATAGTCGGCGCGGCTGATCTCGCTTCTGGCGGCAATGCGGGCAGTCACCCGTGCAACGACGTTATTCATAGTCATGGTTTTCCTGAATTTGTTTTTTACGGGCACCAATAGACTTCAACCGGCCTGCTTTTTTGATTCAGCAGGGCCCGCACCGGCATTTCATCTATATCCTCGCCCGCCAGCGCACGCTCAAGAACCCGGGCCTTTTCATCCCCCTGAATATGAAGATAAATGTTCTGGGCGGTCAGAAGAAACGGCAGGGTGAGTGTTATACGCGGCTCTCCGGCCCCCGGCGCATTGATGGCGATGGCAGGGCCGGATTCATTCAGCGCAGCCTCCAGCGTGTCGCCGCCGGGGAAAAAGGACGCAGTGTGCCCATCGCCTCCCATGCCAAAAATTGCGGCACTGAGTGACCGGGGCAGCTTTTTCAGAGCATTGTTGGTTTTGGCAACCCGTGTCTCATCCGGTGCGCGCCCGCCTGAAAAAAGGGGCACAAAATCAGCCGCCGCCGCCGGTCCCTGCAAAAGATTTTCCCTGACCAGGCGTGCATTGGAGCGTTCCGAATTACCATCGACCCAGCGCTCGTCGACAAGCGTCACCATGACCTTGGACCAGTCCACATCATCATGGATGCTCAGCGCCCTGAAAAAAAGTTTTGGGGTTGAACCGCCGGACACCGCCAGAGAAGCCTTGCCGTTTTTGGCAATCGCGGACTTCAGATTGTCGGCCACAGCAAGGCCAAGGGCATGGGCCAGTTCACTGGCGCCGACAAAGTTTTTCTGTTTCATCATGGCGTGCCCCTTTTGCCTGTTTGCGCGTCTGCTGCCCAAACACAAAACCGGTTCGTAACTCTTGCTGGCAGCGCCAAGGGCTCTTTACGCTTCTGCTGCCGAAACGCACAACCGGGGGCCACTTTTGTTGGCAGTGCTCTTCTAATAATCACTTTCCTCATGCCAGGTGCGGCCGTCGCGCTCAATCAGCGCCACCGAGCCGGTGGGGCCCCAGGTCCCGGCGGTATAGGGCTGGGGTGGTTCGGGCGCCTCGTCCCAGGCCTGCCTTATGGGGTCTACCCATTTCCAGGCCGCCTCCAGTTCGTCGCGGCGCATGAACAGGGTCTGATTGCCGCGGATGATGTCGAGCAACAGACGCTCATAGGCGTCCGGGGTGCGCTGCTCGAACTCCTCGGCAAAACTCAGATTGAGATTAACCTCGCGCAGACGCATGCCTCCGGGGCCGGGGTCCTTTATCATCATGAACAGCTTCACGCCCTCATCAGGTTGCAGGCGAATGACCAGCTTGTTGGCCTGGGGCACTCCTTGGGCCCGGGTAAATATGGAATGGGGGATCTGGCTGAACTGGATGACGATTTCGGACATGCGGGTGGCCAGGCGTTTGCCGGTGCGGATGTAAAACGGTACTCCGGCCCAGCGCCAGTTTTCAACCTCCGCCTTGATGGCGACAAAAGTCTCGGTATGCGAACCTTTTTTATCCTCGGGCAGTTCGTCCTGATAAGAGGCGACCTCCACCGAACCCGAGCGCACTCCACGATACTGACCGCGCACCGAATTTCTCTTAAGATCCTCGCCCACAATGGGCTTGAGGGCCCTGAGCACTTTAAGCTTTTCGTCCCTTAAGGCATTGGCATCATCCGAAGCGGGGGGTTCCATGGCCACCAGGCACAAAAGCTGCAGGATATGGTTTTGAATCATATCCCGCAAAGCGCCGCTGTCATCATAATAGCCGCGGGTGCCTGCACCCACCGATTCGGCAACCGTTATCTGCACATGGTCGATATGGGCGGCGTTCCAGATGGGTTCGAACATGGTGTTGGCGAATCTGAGCGCCAGCAGGTTCTGCACCGTCTCCTTGCCCAGATAATGATCGATACGGTAAACTTGGTCTTCGCTGAAGGCTGCACCCACCGCATCGTTTATTTCTATGGACGAGGTCAGATCATGACCCAGTGGCTTTTCAAGCACCACTCGCGCATCCGGGCGGCAATAGCCCTTTTTGGTCAGATACCTGGAAATGGGAGCAAAAAGGCTCGGCGCTACCGCCAGATAAAAAGCGCGCACAATATCCGTGTCTTCGCGCAGTTTGTCGCTCAACTCGGCCCAGTCATCCTCACTGGTCACATCGTTGGCCACATAACAAAAGCAGCTGACAAAACGCTCGATTATTTCGGGGTCCAGAAAATCCTCATGAACAAATTCATTTACCGAGGCACGCGCAATTTCGCGCATTTTTTTGTCGTCCCATTTGGAACGAGACACCCCGATAATGCGCGAGCGTTCATCGAACTGGCCATCCCGGAAACGATAATAGAGCGCCGGGATGAGCTTGCGCTTGGTCAGGTCGCCGGTGGCACCAAATACCACATAGTCGAACGGGGGGACCGGAATATATTTCAAAGACAATTCAAAACTCCCTGAAGAGCGGGTGGGAACAAAGGGGCGAGAATGAAGGCGCGCGTTCAGGCATCATTAAAAGCCATGCGAGCCAGAATCAGCGCTCCGTGCAGGGGCCCGGCTTTGGGCTCAACGATGATATCTCCATATTTTTCCTTGATGAGAGGGTGCAGGCGCTGGCCCAGCCCCCCGACAAGCGCAAGCGCCTTTGTGCCGCGGGCGGTGAACCAGCTGATATAGGTGTCGATGGCCTCAAGCTCAAATTCCAGCAATTCCTTTGCGACAGCATCCCCCAACTCAAGATGTTCGAAAACAAGCGGCACGAACCGGCCGTAATCTGTGGGCCGGGCGTGACGGGAAAAACCATGATCTCCTGCAAGTCCGCCACCCCCTTCATGCAGGGCGTCAGCCATGGCGTCGGGGTTGTCAAACGACCAGGCCATCATCTTGCCGGGATCGTTGTCAAAGCGGGCCATGACGGCTTTTGTCAGCGGAGTTGACTGGGTCATGCCCTCGTGGGCCATCACGCTTTTCCGCAACAGCTCGCGCCCCAGTATTGCGCCCGACATGGCGTCTCCGATGAGAAACCCCCAACCGCCGACCTGAAGTTTTTTACCCTTCACCATGCCAAACCCGGCTGAACCGGTGCCGATTATCAGCACCGCGCCATCTTCGCCCTCATGGGCACCGGCGCGGGCAATATCCACATCGTCAAGCACTTCAAGGCTGGCGAAGGGAAAGTCGCGTGCGCCAAAGGCCAGGCGGGCCGATTGCAGGCGCGCTCCGGCCATGCCAAAGCAGGCATAGGTGTTCTTGGCTTCGGCCACATCCATTCCGGCGCGCTCAAACACTTTGGGTATGGCGTCGAGAATGGTTTCGTAGGCCGCCTCCCCGTCGCGCAGTTGCAGATTGACAGGGCTGTTGACAACAAGCTCTGCCAATGTGCCCAGATTCTCGTCTGCGAGGCGCATCCGGCACTTGGTGCCCCCGCCATCAACGCCCAAAAATAGCTGCGGCAATCCTTGCGCTCCAAGCCTTTGTTTGTCGGCCCTCGACCGTTAAGGCTGTGGGACCAATTTGGGGCGACGATAGAGTGAAAACCTCTGTTGGGAAAGCCTTTTTGACTTTCCCGCGCAAACAATATCCGTGCACAGGTCAGCCATGTGTTCTATAAGATGGCAGGCTTTGAAAAGTGCATACGCACCCACAGGTGACAGATTACCCAAACGTTTTGGGCAGGGAAGGTTTTTTTTGCAAAACGGGCATGCACTCATTCTGGGCGGCGCGCGCTCCGGCAAAAGCCGGTTCGGCGAAAAAGTGGCGCTGAAACTCAGCCCCTCCCCGGCCTATATCGCCACCGCCAATGCCGGTGACGCCGAGATGAAAAAGCGCATTGCTGAGCACAAATCCAACCGCTCCACCCGGTTTACCACCTTTGAAGAGCCGCTTCATCTGGCCGGGGCCATCACCGAAGCCGCGCTTGAGCATGAAGCAATATTGGTGGATTGCCTGACCCTGTGGCTGAGCAATCTTATGTTTTCAGAGGACGGGGCGGTGGACGAGGGCATAAAAGAACTTCTGGCAGTGCTAAAAAAAACCAGCAGCGCAAGAATTATCCTTATCTCCAACGAGGTGGGACAGGGCATCGTGCCCGACAACAAGCTGGCGCGAGAGTTTCGCGACGAAGCGGGTCTGATGCACCAGCAGGTCGCATCGGTCTCAGAAAATGTGGTTTTTGTAACGGCTGGAATACCCGTTGCACTCAAGGGAAGCCTCTGCCCCTAAAGCCTCATATCTGGCCCAGCGCAACCAGCCCCACCAGCACCAGCGCAATGGTTGCCATGACTTCAAACAGGCGCAGGGCCCGGTAAATATCCAGCGCTCCCAGGTCGCGCCTTCCATCGCCCATTTTTGGCAGGTCCAGCGTCTTGCCGCCATAATTTCGCGGGCCGCCAAGACCAAACCCCAGCGCTCCGGCCAGCGCCGCCTCGGGCCAACCGGCATTGGGTGAGGCATGTTTTGGCGCATCGCGTTTTGCGCTCTCCCATGCGCGCTGCACGGCCTTGTCCGCATCAAAGCGCGCGGCCAGCGCATAAAGAATTGCTGTCAGCCGTGCGGGCAGCCAGTTGACCACATCGTCCAGTTTTGCACTGGCCCAGCCGAAATCAACAAACCGCAGAGTCTTGTGCCCGACCATGGAATCGGCGGTGTTGATGGCCTTGTAGACAATTATCCCGGGCAATCCGAGCAGGGCAAACCAGAACAGGGGAGCAATCACCCCGTCCGAGCTGTTTTCGGCAAGGCTTTCGATGGCGGCGCGGGAAATCTCCGCCTCGTCCAGCCCATCGGTATCACGTCCCACAATATGGGACACCGCTTCACGTCCACGCTCCAGCGACTGGCCGGTTTCTTCAGCCACCCGGGCCACAGACTTTGCCAGTTCATTATGGGCGAGCAGAGTTGAGGCCAAAACCGCTTCGGCAACAAAAGCGTAAGGAATGCTCTGAAGCAGAAGCCCGATGACCGCAGAAACGCTCAGCGAGGCAGCAATCAGCAGTGCCAGCATCACCACCCCTGCGTCCCGCCGCTCGGCCGGGGGGGCATCGGGCCGGTTCAGCCGTTTCTCCAGAAAGGCAATCAATGCACCCTGCCAGATGACCGGATGCCCGATGGCCCGGGTCAGCCAGTCGGGATAGGGCACAAAGCGGTCTATGAGCATGGCCAGAAATGCGGCGGGGAAGAACATGGATCAGGTTTACTTCAGTTGCGGGGGACGCGCCAGCGCCAGCAGGGCATCCAGATTGAGATATTGCTCAAGATGTTCACCAAGCTGGTCAAGAACCTGTTCAATCTGGTGTTCATAATTCAGGGCGCCTGCACGTTTTGCCCCGAGTTCCTTCAGAAACCGCCCGCGAAAACCATCAGCCACAAAAAGCCCGTGCAGATAGGTGCCATAAACCAGTCCGTCAGCAGAGATGGCGCCCTCCGGCGTGCCTCCGACAAGGGCAAAGGGGCGCTTTGTGTCGGGGCCGGAAGTTTCTCCCAAATGCATGTGGTATCCGCTCAGGGGTGTTCCGAATCTAGCGTCGCTCCCCTCTTCAATGCGCAATTGCTTGGCCGGGGCCAGAATGGTTTTGGCCTGCAACAGGCCCAGCCCTTCGCTGGTTCCCGCCTCCCCTTCCAGCCCGTCAGGGTCAGAAATTGTTTGCCCCAGCATCTGGAACCCCCCGCACAGCCCCAGCACCGGGCGCCCGGCACGCAGATGGGCCTTGATATCAGTGTCCCAACCCTGCTGGCGCAAAAACGCCAAATCGGCGCGGGTGGATTTGGAGCCGGGGATGATAATCAGGTCGGCCTCGCGCGGCAGGGGGGTGCCGGATTGCACAATAAGGACCTCAACTTCAGGCTCGGCTCTTAAGGGGTCCAGATCGTCAAAATTGGCGATGCGCGGCAGGCGCGGCACTGCAATGAGAATCTGCTTTTTCCCGTTCGGGTTTTCCGTTGACTCTCGCAGACCCAGAATGTCCTCTGCCGGCAAGAGTCTGGCGTTCTCAAAGAAGGGTATGGGCCCAAAACAGGGGCGGCCGGTACGCTTTTCTATCTCAAGGCGTCCCTCTTCGAACAGGGAGGGGTCACCCTGAAACCGGTTGACGATGGTTGCAACGGTCAGCGCCGCGTCCTCCTCCTCAATCACTTCAAACGTGCCGACAAGCGAAGCGATGACCCCGCCCCGGGCGATATCGCCAAGCACTGCCACCGGCACACTGGCAGCGCGGGCAAAGCCGAAATTGGCGATGTCATTATGCCTGAGATTGATTTCCGAGGCGCTGCCCGCCCCCTCGACCAGCACCAGGTCAGCACTGGCGCTGAGTTCTGAAAAAGCCTCAAGCACCGGAGCCAGATATTGCCCGCGTGTGGCAAAATACTCCCGCGCCGGCATCGAGCCGACACGCTTTCCACGTACGATAACCTGGGCGCCGGTTTCATGCTCGGGCTTGAGCAGCACCGGGTTCATGGCCGTTGTGGGTTCTTGTTCTGCGGCGCGCGCCTGCAATGCCTGAGCGCGTCCGATTTCGCCTCCATCACCGGTGACCGCTGCGTTGTTGGACATGTTCTGGGGCTTGAAGGGCATGACCCTGAGACCCCGTCGCACAAAAGCCCGGCACAACCCGGCAACAATCAGCGACTTGCCCACATCCGAGCCGGTGCCCATTATCATCAGTGCGCGAGGGTCAGGACTCATGCCCGCCCTCCGCCGTCCACGTCAATCACATGGGCGTAGGAGCCCACCACCCGGCCCAGAACCGCGCCCATGGGTGCAAGTTCCTCCCCCAAAGCATCTTTTGCCTGAAACAGGGGCGGCAGGTCGTGGTTCGAGCCGGTGGAATAATGGAACTCGTGACCGGTCAGGCTGGCACTCCACGGCAATGGCGAGTTGTGCTTCAGGCGACGGTAACCGAGTACCCGGCGCGGACGGTCGATACGTGAGTGGTGGGGCAGAAGCCCCGCCATCCTGTGGGTTTTCCCCTTTTTATCGGTCAGGGTTTTCCCGAGCACCATGTAGCCCCCGCACTCTCCGTAAATCAGTGCGCCCCGGTCGCGGGCCTTAGCGAGCGAAGAGAAGAAACTGGCGCAGTGGCTGAGTTTTTCCCCATGCAGTTCCGGGTAACCTCCGGGCAGAAAAACCGCGTCGACATTTTGTGGCACGACTTCATCGGCAAGGGGCGAAAAAAAGCTCAAGGCTGCGCCCATCGCCTTCCATTCGTTAAGCCAGTGCGGGTAAAAAAATGCAAAGGCCCTATCTTCAGCAATGGCGATATGCTGACCGAGGGGGGCGAAGCTTTTGGGCGGCGGCGCATTACCAACCGGTGCGGCCAGCACCCGGATTTTTTCAAGGTCACAATGGGTCGCAATGGTCTTTGCCGCCTGTCGGACAAAGACGCCAAAATTCTTGATTTCATCAGGCAGCAAGAGACCCAGATGGCGCTGGGGCTGTTTAAGCCCGGCATCGCGCAGAATGGCTCCCAGAACCGGAATATCCAGCTTCCCAAGCGCCTGACGCAGCAGTTTTTCATGGCGGGGGCTGCCCACATTGTTCAAGATAAGACCGGCAATTTTCACATCAGTACGCCAGTTGACAAAGCCCGAGACCAGCGCCGCCACCGACTGGGATTGCCGCGCGGCA
>Ga0256839_1000665_pt1 | contig 44218 bp, 33 predicted proteins | sample 354166metaG_FD_185968 | JGI IMG/M metagenome (GOLD analysis project Ga0256839, IMG submission 185968) | Hydrothermal vent microbial communities from Mid Atlantic Ridge, Atlantic Ocean - 354-166 | ecosystem: Environmental > Aquatic > Marine > Hydrothermal vents | place: Atlantic Ocean: Mid...
AGCCGCCCAGCTCGACATCTGCTTCGATCATTACCGAGTCCCACCCCTGCATAAGCGGGTACAAGCACTCGTGCAGGTAGATCGGAACCGCCTTTCGCATCCGCGCCGCGAAATCCTCCCGCTCGAGCAGCCGCGCCACGGTCATCTGGCTGCACAACTCGATCACCTGACGGAGCTTCATGTCGCGGAACCACTCACTGTTGCGGTGCACTTCGGCGCGATCGAGGTCGATGATTCTGGCGATCTGCTTGAGGTAGTCGCGAGCGTTCCGTTCCACAGTCTCCTCATCCAGCCGCGCACGCGTCTCGTCCCGCCCGCTGGGGTCCCCAATGAGCGCGGTATAATCGCCGATGATGATCACGGCGGTGTGCCCCAGGTCTTGGAACTGACGCAGCTTACGCAACGGCACCGTGTGACCCAGGTGGACGTCGATGCCGGTGGGGTCGATGCCGTACTTGACGCGGAGGGGACGGCCGGTTTGGTAGGCCCGTTCCAGCTTCTGCCGGAATTCCTCCTCAGGTACGATTTGCTCGACCCCGCGGGCCAGTACTCGCCATTGTTCGTCAGGACTCAGCACCTGCGGGCCTCCCTGGTGTGGAGAACCACCCCCGTGAATCAACGATTATAGCCCCGCAAGGACCGTTACCAATCGGTGCGGACACACCCGTGTTCACCGACCTCGTCACGATGGTCGTCGCCGGCGCTGCCTTCGCTGCCCTTTTCGGTGCAGCCGGCAGACGCCTGCATCAGAGCCGCCCCTACGGGCCGCTCAATGTGCCAGGCACTGCCCTGGCCGCCCTGACTTGCGGGTGGCTCATCGTCGCCGCGTGCTGCGAGACCCTGTCACCCCAATCTGGAACCAGCCCACCTGGTCCGCCGATCCACGGAACAGTCAGCCTCCTTGTCCGCGACACCGTTCTACTCCTGTGGACCCTTGCTGTTCTCGTTCTATGGCGCGGGACCGGAAGCGTCAGGCGTTTGTTCCCCCGCTGGGAACGCGAATTCCTCACCCAGACAGGCCTGGCTGTCGCCGGATATGTCGCTCTCCGCTTGACCGTTGTCGCCACCTACAACTGCACGCTCACCCTGGCGGCATGGCTCGGTTACGCCGGGCCGACCGGCCATCCCACGCTGGAGGTGATCGCGGAGACAGAAAACCCATACCAGCGCTGGGTGCTGATCGCATCGGTCACGCTCATCACCCCCCTGCTCGAGGAAGCCATGTTCCGGGTTGCCCTTGTCGGCTGGTTTCAGCAGCACGTTTCGTTGATCGGTGCCGTCTTCGCGAGTGCGGTGATCTTCGCTTTGTTCCACTGGCCCCCGGTGACCCAACCCGCCATGATGGTCATGGGGATCCTGATGGCGTGGGCCTACGCGCGGACCGGTAGCCTGTACGTACCCGCCTTGATGCACGCGGCATTCAACCTGCACTCCATCGTGGAGGTGTTGACCGGTTAACGATCCCATCAGGCGGCGGCGTGCGACGTGCCGTCAGCCTGTGGGCACGACCTTGACCCAAACTTCTCGACTTCTCGGTCCGTCGAATTCGCAGAAAAAGATCCCCTGCCACCTGCCCAATTGAATCCGACCGTCTTCTATAATCAGCGTCTCACTCTGCCCGCACCAGGTTGCCTTGATGTGGGAGTCTGCATTGCCCTCGATGTGGCGGTAGTTCCCGCTTTCGGGGATCAAGTCGGCCAGGGTGGCCAGGATGTCGCGCGCCACATCAGGATCGGCGTTTTCGTTCACGGTACATGCCGCCGTCGTGTGCGGCACGTATACGACACAGATCCCCGACTTAACGCCGCTTTGCTGGACGACCTCCTGGATTCTGCGCGTGATGTCGACCAACTCGGTCCGTCGGCTGGTTTTGATGGCTATGCGCTGCATGGGCTCGCCCTACGTCCTCGGCCTCTTTGGCTCAACCGGCCTGTACTGCCTTCCCTTACCGTTGTACGCTGGCTTATTCTAACTCTGCCAGACTTCCATCCGAGGCTTTCCGGGGCGACCAACGCGGTGCCGTCTCGCGCCCCATGACCGCCGGGCGGGCGTGAGGGGACAGTCCATGAATCTGGGCGGACCTGCCCTGGGTGTATCATCAACAGGAGCGTTTGAGCCGGATCGCAAAAGCCGATGAGCACCATTCTTGCCAGGATTGTCGCGACAAAACGGAAACGTCTGGAGCACGCCCGGCGGTCCGTACCGCTTGAAGAACTGCGCCGTCGGGTCGCCGATGCGCCTTTGGCCCCCTCGTTTCTCGACGAGCTCCGAAGTGGCTCTACCATCCGAGTGATCGCCGAAATCAAGCGAGGATCGCCATCGGCCGGGGTGATCCGAAGCGAGGTGGACGCCACCGCGCAAGCACGGGTGTATGAGGCGGCAGGTGCCGCGGCGATCAGCGTGCTCACGGAAGAAGATCACTTCGGTGGTTCGCTCGAGGACCTTGAGCGTGCGGTGCGGGCCACCGCTGTTCCGGTCCTACGCAAGGACTTCGTGTTCGACCCTTATCAGGTCTACGAGGCACGTGCCTCTGGCGCATCTTCCGTGTTGCTCATCGCGGAAGTGCTTCAGGACGACGTGCGCCTTCGCGACCTGATCCACCTGTGCCGCGAACTGGGCATGGAGCCGCTGGTGGAGGTTTACGAACAACACAACGCCGAGCGCGTGCTCGACGCGGGAGCTCGCATCGTAGGGGTGAACAACCGCGACCTGCGCACTTTCGAGGTCGACCTCTCCAACACGGCGCGCATCGCCGCGATCGTCCCCGAAACCACCCTGCTTGTGGCCGAAAGCGGAATCTGGTCGCGGGCCGATGTCCAGACGGTTGCTTCCGCCGGCGCACACGCCGTGCTGGTCGGTGAAGCACTGATGCGCTCGCCGGACCCGGCACAGCTCATCGGTGAGTTCTCCAGCGTACCGAGGAACGTTCCGGTGTAAACAACGAAACGCAGGGACTGACCGCGGTCTACCGTTTGCGAGCCGTCCGGGCGGTTGCTGGCCCGAGGGCGCAGAGGGGAGCGGGGGGCGAGGTGGGTTCCCAACACGGCCGGAAGTTGACGCCGCCCAGTCTCAGGGGGATGTGCAGGACCGTCAAAAGGGGCAGGTCCCATGGGCATAGCTCGCGAGCATGAACCGGTGCTGCTCGTCGTCGGACTCTTCAGTAACAACCCCGCCGCGGTGGATTGGGCAGAGCACCAACTGACGGTGCGCTTTGGCCCAATCGCCGATCGAGGTGGACCGTTCGAGTTCAGCGAAACCAGCTACTACGAAGAGGAAATGGGTGGGCAGCTCCGTTACCACCTCCTGGCGTTCGAGCGGCTGATCCGACCGGAGTGGTTGCCCGAAATCAAACTGCTCACGAACAGCCTCGAGCACCGGGCGATCCGGGAGCTGCAAGGGGCTTCGGCCGAGTCGAAACGGGTCGTGAACATTGATCCCGGCTACCTTGCTGCCGGCAAGTTCGTGCTCGCCACCACGAAGGACCAGGCGCATCGGATCTACCTGGGCAACGGCATCTTCGCGGAAGTAACCCTTTCCTTCCGGGCGGGTAGTTTTGAGCCGTGGCCCTGGACGTATCCCAACTACCGCAGGGCCGACTATCGCGACGTGCTCTTCAGGTTCCGACAGAAATACATGAACGAACGCCGAACATGGCTCCGTCAGGGAAAGACACCTATCCCACCGGCCATTGACCTGCTCCCTTGATGCAGCCCGATTCGCGGGAAACCTGAGGCTTCACCGGTTGCCTACCCGGTCATGCCAATCCGCAACCCGGTTGGGTCGGGAGCGCCGAGCTGTTTGTTCCGGTGAGCAGGCTCGTCCGAGCCGGATACTGCATGCGGGACCTGCGGGGAGGATTCCGCCGTCTTTTGTGTTGGTGAGGGGTCTGTAGGGGTGTGATGCGGTAGCGAGAATGCACGCATCGGGCGATGACCACGTAAGACTGTTATGAGTCGAAGCCTGCTGCTGGTTGCGTTTGGTGTCGTCACGGTGGAAACGTGGACACTCCTTGGCGTTGCTCTGGGAGTTTGGGTGGGTGCCGCCGCGGCTGGCCTTCTTCTAACGGCGGTCGCGAAGCGGTTGGCGCCGCGATTCGGTCTGCTGGACATTCCCGATCCGCGCAAGGTGCACACCACTCCCACGCCCCTGGGCGGTGGCGTCGCGATCTGGCTGAGCGTTTGCTTGGTGGTCGGTGGCGTCTACGCGATGGCTGCCGCGGTGCAGTGGGGGGTGGTCCCGGAGGTCTGGTTTTCCGCCGAGATCGTCAAGTATGTGCCTGGCCTGTTGTCTCGCGCCCCCCTGGTAGCGGTCGTCCTTGCCGCCGCGACCGTGCAGATGCTGCTTGGTTTGATCGACGACTGGCGCGGCCTCAGCTACGTGCTGCGCCTGGCGGTGGAAACGGGTCTCGTTCTCTTCCTCGCCTGGTGCGGGATTCGGGTTACGCTCTTTCCCCCCTTGAATCACCCCGTCCTTTCCTACGCGATAACGGCTCTATGGGTCGTGGGCCTGACGAACGCCTTTAACTTTCTGGACAACATGGATGCCCTCTCCGGGGGGGTAGCGATGATCTGTTCCCTGTTCCTGGCGGCTGTGGCGATGATGATTGGCGACCTGTTCATATCCGGGTTTTCCCTGGTGGTTGCAGGCGCCCTGTGTGGGTTCCTGTGGCACAACTGGCCTCCGGCGCGCATCTTCATGGGCGATGCGGGCTCCAATTTCGTGGGGTTTCTGCTGGGGGTGATCACGGTTGCCGGTACGTTCACGACGACCGATCTGCCCGGCGTTACAATCCTGGCCCCTGTCTGCATCATGGCGGTGCCAATCTACGATTCTCTTTCTGTAATCGCGATTCGGATCGCGGAGGGTAGGAGCCCATTCCTGCCGGACAAGAGGCATTTCTCGCATCGGCTGGTGGAGCTAGGGCTGACGCCCGTTCGCGCCGTACTGACCATCTACCTCGCCACCGCCGTGACGTCGGTGAGTGCCATCATGCTGTACTTCTTGCCCTTGCAGTGGGCGGTGATCGCACTCTTGCAGGTGGCCGCGATCCTCGGACTTGTGGCCGTCCTCGAGACGGCGGGCCTACGTGCTCGGCGGAACCATTCGGCGGTTCCAGAGAAGCGGTCTTCCGAGCGATCCGATCGGACGGGGGTGCCCACGGCGAGCGGGGAAAGGGTGTGAGTGATCGCGGTGCAAGGAGACACAATCTGTCCGCTCCAGCCGCGAGGCCGGATCGCGAGTTGAGCCGCGCTGAGCTGCTCGAACGAGCCGGCACGTTTCTGGCTCTCACCGTACTGGCCACTCGTCCACTTGTGGTCAGCGAAGATGCCGATGCCGGAAGTGGGCTTCTGTTCGTCCTGCTGGCGTGGTTACCGATAGGGCTATGGACATTGGGGGGGATGCTACGGGGCGAGGAGGTCCGCTTTCGGGTCCAACGATCCGATCTCTTCCTGGTCGCGTTCCTGATCTGGGCAGTGGCCTCCACCTGGTTCGCTTCTGCGCGAGGGCCTGCGCTGAATCTTCTGCTCGAGTGGTCCGGTCTGGTGCTGCTCTACTGGGGGCTGCGCGAGTTCCTCCTGCCGCGGTACGGGACGCGGCGGCTGATGAGCTGGTTCCTCGGCCTGGCCTGTGCTCTGTCGGCCTATGCTGTTTACCAGGCGTTCTGGGGGCTGGAACAGCTCCGCAGAGAGTTCCAGCGCGACCCGATTACGGCACTGCGTGCGGTCGGTGTGGTGCCTGGCAGCCCCCAGGCACAGACGTTCCTGAACCGACTCAATTCTCACGAGGCTTTCGCCACCTTTGCGCTTGCGAACTCCCTCGCCGGTTTCCTGTTGCCGTGGGCGATGGTTGCCCTGCAGGAGTTCTTCGAAAGGGTGGCGGACAGATCGAGCCGTTGGCTGCGCCGAGCGCTCTCGACCGCAGCCTTCCTGCTTATCGCCGTCGGCGTCCTGCTCACCCAAAGTCGCAGCGCCATAGCTCTGTTGCTGGGGGCAGGCGTGGTGCTGGGGATTCTGTGGTACGCCCGAGCCGTGCGACGGGGGTGGGTGCACCTGACGGTGTTGGCCGTCGTGATTGGCGGAGTTCTTGTCGTCGGCAGGGTGCGTGGTAAGGTCGACGAGAAATTCCTGACCGGTGCAGTGTCGTCCTTACGCTACCGCCTGGAGTACTGGACGGCGACCGTGGCGATGGTCCGCGACCATCCGTGGTTTGGGGTGGGGCCGGGCAATTTTCGGTCGCACTATCTGCGCTACAAGCTACCCACATCGAGCGAGGAGATCGCAGAGCCGCACAACTTTCTGCTGGAAGCCGCGGCCTCCTTTGGCCTCCCCGGTGCGGTGTTGTTCCTGCTGTTCCTTGCCACTTCCGTCCCGTGGTGGACCGCGATCAGGCAACGAACCGTTGGGGAGCAACGAGATGGCGGGGCGACGATGCATGTCGGTTTTCTGACCGCTGTGACGGTCTGCTCGCTACTGCTTGCCTACTGGGTAGGAGGCGTCGAGGCGCCCACGGCTGTGGCGCTCGGCGCCGTGTGGCTCGGGTTTTTTCACGCCTCGGCGAAGTCCTCGCCCCCCTTCGTTTCCACGGCACTCCCCCTGTTGCTCCTGATGGGCCACCTGCTCTTCAACGGAGGTTTGCAGATTCCCGGCGTTGCGGTTGCCATGTGGGGCTTGCTGGCGATGTCCGGACGGCCGACCAGGCTGGTGACCCTCCGAGGACGCTGGGGGGTGGCTGTTTCAACCGCGGCCTACTTTGCCGTCCTTTTCGCATTGTCACGGTGGCATGTGATTCCGATGATGACGAGTCGCGCGGCTCTGGCGAGCGGAGACCGTTACCTGGCCATCGGCCAGACGCAATTTGCGGTAGACGCCTATGAGAGGGCAGTCCGTTCCTGCCCGCTGAATTGTCAGGCATGGGCTGCTCTGGCCCGGACGAGATTGACGATGGCGGTTCGTCGGCCACTGCACGGGCAGGACTGGCCGTTGGCGCTTCGGGCCGTCCAGGAGTGGCACGCGTGTGATCCGGCCAGTCCCTGGCCGTGTCGTGATGCGGCGGTCCTGTGGCACTACCACGCGGTGCGTTCGGGTAATCCCGGGGCGTGGCAGGAGGCGCTCAAATGGATCAGGCGTGCCCGGGAGCGCTACCCGACCGATTTGCGGCTGGCCTACCTTCATGCTCAGATTCTGTGGGACAGCGGCCGGAAGGCGGCGGCCGCCCGTGTGGCTGGGGAAACCCTCGAACGGAACGCTCTCTGTCCTCATCCCGACCGCAGACTATCGGCCCGGGCGGTGGCAAACCTGCAAAACTGGGCGGGCGTAGCTCAATAAGGGAGGGCCTGCCACTGCCCTGGCGTTTTGTCCGCTGCTTCACCAACGCAAAGGGGGCTATCCAGGCATGTGGAAGTGGATCGCGATTGCTGTTGCGGGTGCTGGACTTGCGATCGTACTCACGCTGGTGGCCAGTCCGGTTCCCAGGCCGGCTCCCGCTACCACACGGGTCGCTTCCGAGCATTCGGGCGCTACGGGCAAGGTGGAGGTGCCCAGCCTGAAGTACGATTTCGACACGATGGAACAGGCTACTACGGGGTCCCACACCTTCGTGATCAAGAACGTGGGGGAAGGGATACTTGAGCTCGTTGCACGAAAACCGACATGCGGTTGCCAGAAGCTCATCCTGGAGTCTCATGACGTACCAGAAGGAGCACCGACTCGCCTGGTGCTGGAGGAAGATGAGCACGGGCATTTTCCGGAGGGCAAGGTCTTCCGTGTGTTACCCGGCGGGAAGGTTGAGGCTACGGTGATCTGGAACACGAAGCTGGAAACGGGCCAGTACCGTGAGGCAGTTCCCCTGGACACGAACGATCCGGATCGTCCCCGGATCACGTTTGAGATAACGGGTTTTGTGACGCCCCTGGTGTTGTTCTCGACCGCGGAGATCCGTGGAGAGGCGTCGACGGCACGAGATACGACGTTCGACATGGCCGTTGCTTCTCAGGTGCTGTCGGAGATCCGCATCGTGAACATGACCTCCGCGCAGGGGGAGGTGCAGTTGCGCGCCGAGCAGATCGATCCGGCGGAGGCGGAGAAGGACTTCCCCGACGTGCGCAGCCTGAAGTGCGCCTACAGAGTGTACGTGACCGTCCCGAAGGGACTCCCGGTGGGGCCCTATCGGGACAAGATCACGCTCGAGATTGAATTGCCCGGACGCACCGATGCAAATGGGAAGCCGGGCAAGTACGAGACGGACATCGATCTTTACGTGCAGGTTCGGGGACCCGTGACCGTGACTCGCCCCCTAGTGAACTTCGGCGACATCGAGGTCAACAAGGGGGCCGTCGAAAAGCTGTATGTGATCATCCGGGAGGTGGAGAAGCCTGTCGTGGAGGTGGAGAGCGTCACGCCCGATTTCCTGGAGGCGAAGATCGAACCCACCCCCGACCCTCGCCGGTTCGTGGTGGTCCTTTCGGTGCCGAGGGACGCACCCTTCGGCAAGTTCGAAGGCCGCGTGGTGTTGAAGACGAACCACCCACAGGCGGACACCGCTCGGATTGTGGTGCGGGGCACAGTTGTGGAGGCTCTGTGACACCCCAGCTTTTCCGGGGCCACCGGCGTCGGACGTGGTTGACCTGGTCCGTCGTCAGGGCGGTACACGCCCAGACGCGGCGCCGAGGTCGGGTTCGAGGTCTCCTGGTGCGAGGTTCTCCTGCGGCGAGCGGATCAACACGTCGACAGGGATTCCGAGGCTCCGCGGGAATTGGGACTGGTCAGATTCCGCGGGAAGGTTTAGGAATGGGCTGAGAGGCGGACTGCCTGGCCAAAAAGACCGAAGCCTGCCAGCGGATGGAGACTCCGATGTCGCGAACGGTTGCGGTTGCGGTCATCCTCGGCCTCGCGCTTGTCTGGATCGCCGTAGGCGCGACGGTGCTCCGGATTGCGGAGCGGGCTCCCGATGCCGTAGCGACAGGTGTCGAGCTCGAGCAAAAGCCGAGGCCAACGACCTTCGTCCAGATGCCATTTGCCGATTGGGGGGAGCCGCCGGCCCTGGTGATCCTGTTCTCGGGCCAGCAACGCGGCCGCCTGAAGCCATGCGGATGTTCCCCCGCTTTCCAAAAGGGGGGCCTGTCGAAGCGTGCCGCGTTTGTCCGCTACGTACGTGAGACCAAGAAGTGGCCGGTGGTCGCACTGGATTTGGGGGGCCTGGTGGATGATCCGGACCAGGCTTACGGTCTGCACCAGTACATTGCAGGTCCAGAACACCGCCTCGCTAAGCTCGAAGTGACACTTCTGGCTCTCCAGAGCATGGGGTACGACGTGATCGGCGTGGGGCCGGAAGATGTGGCTTTGGAGAACGGTGCGTTCACCTACGTGACTGCCTTGCGGGATGTTGAACGCCCCACCGCGACGAACTGCAACCTCTCGATCCCGCAGGACCTCCAGGAAACTGTTCCGCCTTACTGCGTTGTGGAACGCGCCGGCGTGCGGATTGGCGTCACGGCGGTGGTGGGCAAGACGAAGGCGCGCAAAGTGCGCGACTCCATTACACCGCTTGTTTGGGTCGCCCCCCTGGAGGCTATCTCCGCAGTCCTGCCCGCCCTGGAAGGCTGCGATCTCAAAGTGCTGCTTTTCTACGGGGCTCGGGACGAGGCGCGGCAGTTCGTCGAGTCGTGTCCTGAGTTTGACTTGATCATCCACGGCGACGAGGAGGATGAGCCGGACGGGAAGGAGGTCTGGGTTGGAGACACGTTGCTGGTGACCGTGGGCAAGAAGGGTAAGTACGCGGGCGCGGTCGGCTACTGGCCCAACCGCGCAAAGCGATTCTCGTTTGAGCTGGTCGATCTGGATGATCGATTCGCAGACGATCCAGAGGTCGCAAAGTACGTCCAGAAGATCTACGTGCAAAAGCTGGCCGGTTTGCAGCTCGTCCAGCGGCTCGTCAAAAAGAACCTCCCCGACGGCGCGAGTATCGCGGGGGTCGAGGCGTGTCGGAGCTGTCATCCGCGCGTTGTGGCGAAATGGGAGGCCTCACGGCACGCCCATGGCCTGGAAAGTCTGAAGAAAACCGGTGAGCACGTAAATCCGGAGTGCCTCGCATGCCATACGACCATGTTCGGTTACAGGGGAGGTTACGACGGCACGCCGGCAACGGCACATCTGGGCGGTAACCAGTGCGAGAACTGCCACGGCCCGGCTGGCCAGCATGTGCGTGATCCGGAAAACCCGGTATTCCGCGCTATGTTGCACCGCGAGTCGGTAAGTGTGGAAATGCAACTTTGCAGACGGTGCCACGACGCAGAAAACGACCCGAAGTTTGAGTTCCAGAAACGGTGGCGCGAAGTGGTCCATACTCAGGAAGCGAGGCAAGACGCCCTCGAATACCGTCGCAAAGCAGGCCGGCGGGACTGAGCGCGCCGGCCCCCCGAGCTGACGGCCAAGCGTGGTGCGGCGGCCGATCTGGGGGGCTCGCAGAGTTTCCCAATGCCCGGTTGAAACACCGGTCCAGGCCTAGTGCGGGGGCGGTGTGAGGGGCAATGGGGATCCACTTTTGACGGGGGATCCAAGACGGAACTTCTACTGCCGAAGCGGAGCGATCGGCTCCAGGGGGAAAAGTCCAAAGACACAGAGGATCGCTGCATTAGCGGCGTCCAGGACCGGTTTCCCGGGCGATCGGTGCGCTTGGGCGGCGGCGGTGCTTCTCTGAGAATTACCCAATCCCCCCTCTCGGCCGAAACCGTCCGCGGCGCCGTCTGCCATTCGCTCCGGCGCGTCGGTCCGTCTGCAGCTCCTTTCAACCCCCGACCGCCTTGTTAGGGCGGCCTTCAGTAGAGCCTAGGCTGCGGGGGGCATGTGTAGGGTGGAACGAGACCGATCCTCGTCTCCCCCGGCGCATCATATGTAGGCGCTCCGTTATCCGGCCTGGGAGCAGGGGCTCCCAGGCAGCCTGGTCGGCCAGACCGAGCCCGCGAGGGACGTGGTTCCTCGCAGGGCCGAGGACCGTCGGTGACAAACCCGCTCAACTGCTGCTCACGCTGGCGTGAAGCAGCTCATCGGACATGTTGTAGTTCGCGGTCACGTTCTGGACATCGTCGTGTTCGTCCAGTTCTTCGAGCAGCCGGACAAGCTTACGTCCGACGTCGGAATCGGTGATTTCCACGGTTTGTGTGGGAACCTTGGTGACCTCGGCCGATTCGATCGTGAAGCCGGCGTCCGCGATGGCTTGCTTCACCTGCTCGAACACGGAAGGGTCGCAGTAAACCTCGTACACTTCGCCGGTGCGTTGTACGTCTTCTGCCCCCGATTCTGCGGCGACTTCGAGCAGTTTCTCTTCGTCTGCATCGCCTGGGACGGCAACGATTCCTTTGGCGGCGAACATCCAGGCCACACAGCCGGTTGTTCCCAGTTTGCCACCAGCCCGCTCAAAGATCTTCCGCACCTCGCTCGTGGTGCGATTGCGGTTGTCGGTCAGGGCCTCCACGAGCACAGCGACTCCGCCGGGTCCGTAGCCTTCGTAGACCACTTCTTCGAGCGATTCGGCTGCCAGTTCCCCGGTCCCTTTCTTGATTGCCCGCTCGATCGTTTCGGCGGGCATGCTCGCCGCCTTGGCGCGATCGATCGCGTAGCGGAGGGCGAGGTTGGTGGCGGGGTCACCACCCCCCTGACGTGCGGCAACGATGATCGCTCGGGACAACTTGCTGAACAGCTTGCCGCGCTTGGCGTCGGCTGCCTGCTTTTTGTGCTTGATTTGTCGCCAGTGTGAATGACCAGCCATTGCCACCTCCAGACGTTCTGGCTGCCGTCATCGGACACGGCAGCCGGTGGTGTGGACCGGCTATCTGCTGGTACGCAAACCGTGGCTTGGGGATCTCCTGTTCCCTGTGTGCCTGGCCGGGAAGTCAGCCACTAGGGGTTATCCTGTTCGTTTGCCTTAAGCGGAAAGACTTCCTGGTTCTTCTGGGCTCGGTCGATCTTCCTCAGCACGTCGCCCAATCGGGATCTCTCCCGTTCGGATGGCTCGCTCTTCAACAACTCTGCTGCTTTCTGCCAGGCCCGAATCGCCTCCTCCCGATTCCCGAGCCGGTAGTAGCAGTCGCCCAGGTGATCCCAGATCACGCCATCGTCGCCTTCCGGAGCGTTCGCTGCCTCGAGTAAGTAGTGGAGCGCCTCCTGATACTTGCCCTTCTTAAACAGCACCCAGCCCATGGAATCGAGATAAGCGGCGTTCTTCTCCGGTTCACCGGGCTCGCGCTTCTGGTCGTACAGCTCCAGCGCCTTCCGGATGAACTCTTCCGCTTTATCGAGGTTCTTGTTGTGGTCAGCCCAGATGTAGCCGAGGTCGTTGTAGGCGCCGGGGTCATCGGGCCATCGGCGGATGATCTCCAGCAGCACAGCCTCGGTTTTGTTCAGGTCGCCCATTTCGAAGTAGACGTTGGAGAGCTGATACAGCAGGCGGCGTTCTTCGTCGGGACGGTCTTGCAGCTTCTTGCGCGCGTCTTCGAGCAGTTCGATGGCGTCCTTGAACTTCTTTTCCCGGACGTACACGCTGGCCAGCAGCATGTAGCCGGTGGCGCGAGTGGGGAGGAGTTCGATGGTGCGTTTTGCTTCGGTTGCTGCCTCGTCCAGTTCGCCGGCCAGAAGGAGCGCCCGGGCCAGCTCGGCGTAAGCGATCGGATTCGGCCTCACCGCCCACGGACCCTTCGTCAGGGCGAAACGCAGGTTCTCTGCCGCTTCCTTATAGCGGCGCGCTCCCATGAGCAGTTCGTGCAGTTCAATAATCACGATGTCCAGCGTTGGCCGTTCATCGCGACAGAGGGTGAGCAGCCGAACGGCAGTGTCCAGGTCCTTGGCTTGCTTGGCCACGTGGGCGAAGAAGTACTTGAACTCGAAACCGACGGCGGTGGGGGACTTCTGAAGCTGTTCACGGATGATCTCGGCGGCGCGCCGATAGGCGTCCGGCGGCGATGCGAACTCGGCCGCCCTGGCTTCCAGCAGTTGCAAGGCACGCAGATCACGCTGCCGGAACGCGGTGTGGGCCGCCTTTTCGAGCAGCTCCAGCGCCTGTTCGACGTTGCCCTGTTTCCAGTGGAACCCCGCTAGCGCCAGGTAAACTTGCGGCGTCGGACTCTTCTCGGCGAGCTCCTCGTAGAGTTGCCTGGCGCGGTCGGCTCTGCCCGCGCGCTCGTACTGTTGTGCGAGAAAGAACCGCAAGCTGGGGTTCTGCGGGTCACGCCGCAGGGCCTCCTCGAGCCTGCGTATCACTTCCTCCTTCCTGCCCAACTTTTCGAGCACGTCGGCGAGAAGCTCATAGGGTTCGGTACTTTGGGGGGTCTGCATGCGGATGTACTTCTCGATGTGTGTGAGTGCGTCCTCAAACTTACCCTGTTCTGCGTACGTCCGGGCGATAAGCAGCTCGAACTGCTCCCCGCGCGCCCCTGCGGATTCCTGGCCGAGCCGGAACGCATCGAGAGCCAGCTCGTACCGCTTCGCGGCCAGGAACGTGCGGCCCATCCGTTCGTAGAGACCAGGGAGATCGCGATACAGAATGTTCCGGTCCGGATGGTCGTACAGGCCGTACCTCCGCGGTTGCTTCAACGCCGCCAACACCACCTCGAAATACTTGGCCGCCTCTTTGGTTTCCTTCCGGTCGGCGTGGATCTGGCCAAGCAGCAGGCAGATCCGGACGTAGTCGAAGGAGTTTCGGTCCAGCTTCGGGCTGTTCAGCGCGCGTTCCAGCAGCTTGGCGGCCCCTTCCAGGTCCCGTGCAGCCAACGATTGGATCGCAAGCTGGAAAAGGAATTCATGGTTCTGCGGGTCCACTTCGACAGCTTGGCGAAGGTACTGCTCGAATTCCCGACGCCGCCCGAGGACACGCAGCACGGCGAGAAGGTCGCGGTAGATCTCCGATGCCTTGGGATCGTACGTGAGGGCGCGTTGGTACGCTTCCACCGCTTTGTTGAACTGACGGGTAAGCACGTACTTTCGCGCGGTGCAGAACCACGCGATCGCTTCCAGCTTTCGGCTCTCTTCGACGGTGCGGTTCTTCAGCGGCCGGAACGGGCGGGGGGGTTCGACGCCGAGGTTCAGAAAATAGCGCGACAGCGTGCGCAACTGTTCGCGATCAACCGGAGTGACGCTCGCGTCGGACGCGTCCCCGCTGTCCCCTCTCGGCAAGGCCACCGTATTCCATCCGAGAAGGACAAGGCCCAAGAGTGTGGCGAACACTGGCATCTTGTTTCCTCACATCTTGGTTAGCTACATTGGCCCGATTCCTCAGGCACCGCGATCCTCGCTACTTACAGTGTAGTCGGCTGTCCGCTTCGGGAAAGCTGATGTGATGCCCTCGCCTAAAGCGCCACCCGTTCTGCAAAAATGCCCAGGAAGTACCGGGGCGGCGACCTGGCGGGCCGTTCCCAGGACTGGCTTGCACTGCTACCTACCATGTAGAAAGCGGGCAGCTCTGTGGGGAGGCCACGGGCATGGCAGGCTGGAAAACAGAACGTGTCGCGGAACTGGTTCGGGAAATCGTCGCGTCGACGATCTTGAACGAGCTCCGTGACCCCAGGCTACGGGGCATAACCGTAACGCGGGTCGAGGTAAGTGCCGACCTGCGACACGCGAAGGTATACGTCTCCATCATGGGGGGTGAGGAGGAAGAGCAGGACGCATTGCGTGGATTGCAATCCGCGAGCCGCTATCTCCACACGAAGCTGGCGAAGTCGCTTCGAACCAAGCACATTCCTCGACTGCGTTTCGTGGTGGATCGTGGCGTCAAACACAGCATCGAGGTGTCGCGGATCCTGCGCGAACTGGAAGAAGAACGGCAGAGGCGGGCTGCGCGAGAGGGGGGCACGAGCGTAAAGGAAGCCGAATCTCCCCGGCAAGGGGAGAACGTCGAAGAGGACGTCCGTACAGGCAATACGGAATGAACTGCACGACACACGAACAGGAGCGGTGCAGGAGGTGACGGATGGCGAAACGATCGGCGAACAAGCCGGCCAAGAGGAAGCTGCAATCCACCATCAAAGAAGTGTTCGGATTGGTCAGGAACCAGTACGATGTGCCGCCACCTCCTGAACAAAAGCTGCCATTGATCGAGGAGATGATCCTCGCCGTTCTTGCCGAAGACGCCCAGGAAGCGCGTGCCCGAGCCGCTCTGGTGCGGCTCCGGGAACGGTTCTGCGATTGGAACGAGGTACGCGTCTCGCCGATTCCCGAGCTGGCCGAGGTGCTGGCCGATTTGCCCAACCCCACCGACAAGGCGCGACGGTTGAAAAACCTGCTCTACGATGTCTTCGAAACCGAGTACACCTTCGAGATCGACAAGTGGACGAAGGGGGGCATCAAAGGACTCAGCAGCAAGTTCAAGGGCAAGGGGTGGTTCACGGAGTACGTGCGCGAGCGGCTTGCCCGAGACGTTTTCTGTAACAACGCCTGCCCAGTCGACGGCACGGCGGTTCGGGTCTGGAGCCGCATACTTGGGGTCGCGCCGGAAGTGAGCGTTGTCCAGCCTCTGCTGCGGAAGGCCTTGCCGCAGAAAGACTTCGCCGACGTGGACGCCGTTGTCCGCGAACACGGATCGGTACTCTGCACAGAACGGGTGCCGCGGTGCGATGCTTGTTTCCTGGCCGTGAGCTGTAGCTACGTGGCCCAGAATGCAGAGGGATTGGCAGTCACCGAGGGGGCTGGCCGAAGCCGCGCTCGCTCCAACCGGTCCAAGGGGAAGACGGCGGAACGTGCCCGAGGGGGCAAAGCTGGCTCGAAGCCCCGTTCGAGTGCAAAAGCCGCCGCTCGGTCTTCGGACAAGTCACGCACCAAGAAACGAAGCAAGTAGCGGGACTATTGGACAGCCGGACCAATCCGGCCCAGATGACCTCGCCCAACCAGCCATAAGGGCTCCTTCCTCGCGCCCATCCACCCGGAGTGACCGCACTTGGTTGGCAGGGGGGCGGCCGCGGCATGGCTGAGCAGGGCTCGGGTCGGGGCCTGCCCCCTCTGCGGAGGCCGACGTTCGCAGTAGGCGGGTCGCATCGGCCCCGTTCAGCAACAGCCCAGGCAGCGGGGGCGGGCGCCAGCCTGTCGATGGACAAGCAGGGAAGGGGGACAAGCGTCTGCCGCAGAGGGAGCGCGAGGGCCGTTGAAACCACCGGACGGCGCCCACCTCGACGCTGGCTGCCTCTTCGGCCTCGGTGCGGAGAGCCCAGGTGTCGCCGATCACAGGATCTCCGTTTCGGCTCGCGTCACAACGGCAATCGGATGGGCGCGTACGAGCGACTCGATCTGGCTCAGGACCTGTTGCGCGTGCCGAACTTCGTTCGTTACGATGGCTACGCCCAGCGTGGCGACTTGGTGACTCGTATGCCCGTCTACTTCGGCGATGGAGATGTTGAACTGGTTCCGCAAGCGATCTTTGAGCGAATTAAGCACGCGACGGCGGTCCTTCAGCGATCGCGCCTCGCGAATGACCAGGTACAGGCGTAGCGTGCCGACAACCATGAGCCTTCCGTCGGCGGACGTCCGCTCGTTTAACTGGCCCCGGCCCCTACCGGTTCGGCGGCTTCCGTTCGCTCACCAAGACTGCGGCGGACTTCCTTGATCTCGTAGACCTCGAGCACATCGCCCACCTTGACATCATCGAATCCTTCGATCCGCAGCCCGCACTCAAAGCCCGCACGCACTTCCTGCGCGTCTTCCTTGAACCGCTTCAGGGAGACGATCCGCACATGCCGGTCACTTTCCGGATCTGGATAGATCACACGGCCATCCCGGAGCACACGGACGTAAGCGTTGCGGAGCACCCGACCACGTCGGACTCGGCATCCAGCCACGGTTCCCACGCCGCGGATGCGGAACGTTTGCAGGACTTCGGCTTCTCCGATATCCTCGATGTGCCGTTCGGGGGTGAGCATACCTTCCAGAGCTGCACGGATGTCGTCGGAGAGCTCATAGATGATGCGATAGCGGCGGATCTCGATGCCCTTCGTTTCGGCCGCTTGACGCGCTCGTGGTTCCACTCCCACGTTGAAGCCCACGATGATACCTGCGGAAGCTTCCGCCAGGAGAACGTCGCTTTCCGTGATGGCCCCGACATCCCTGTGCAGCACCCGAACCTCCACCTCGTCGTCTTGGAACTTCTGGAGTTCTTTTTCGATGGCTTCCAGCGACCCGTGGGTGTCGGCACGGATGACGAGCGGCAACTGCTTCTTTTCCTTACCGGCCAGGATGTCCTCGAGGGTCAGTTTTCTCGTCGTCGGTTGCGCCAGGCGCTTTTGCTCGATGTGCTTCTCCGCGATCCGCCGCGCTGTTTCCATGTCTTCGACGGCGAGGAACTTGTCGCCCGCGTTCGGGACCTCGTTCAGGCCGCTGACGAGCACCGGGGTACCCGGGCCGGCTTCCTTGATCATGCGATCCTGGTCGTTCCACATCGATCGGATCCGCCCGTAGCCGACCCCACAGACGACGATGTCCGAGCGGTGCAACGTGCCCTGCTGGATGAGGAAGGTGGCCAGTACGCCGCGCCCCTCGTCGCGGGACGCCTCGAGACAGACGCCGATCGCAGGCACCGTCGGGTCGGCCTTGAGCTCGCGAGCTTCAGCCAGCAGCAGGATGTGATCGAGGAGCTCGTCGATTCCCTGCCCGGTCACTGCGGAGCAGCGGATACAGGGCACACCGTTGACAGGATCCCACTCGTCTGGAATGAGGTCGTGCTGGGCAAGCTGCTGCAGGACCCGCTCGGGTCGAGCCGTAGGCAGGTCGCATTTGTTGATCGCCACGATGATGTCCACGCCGGCGGCCTTTGCGTGCGAGATCGCCTCGACCGTTTGCGGCATCACGCCATCGTCGGCGGCGACGACGATAACCGCGATGTCCGTGACCTGGGCGCCGCGAGCTCGCATGGCCGTGAATGCTTCGTGACCTGGGGTGTCGAGGAACGTGATCTTGCGGCCATCGCGCTCCACCTGCCACGCCCGGATGCACTGGGTGATGCCCCCAGCCTCCGTGGCAGCGACGTTGGTACGTCGGATGCGGTCCAGGAGGGAGGTCTTGCCGTGGTCCACGTGGCCGAGCAGGGTGACAACGGGTGGTCGCGGTACCATTTTCGCTGGATCGGGCTTAATGGACGCGAGGACTTCTTCTTCGGGATCTTTGGGTTGCTTGATTTCCACGTCGATGCCCAAATCGTCCGCGATCAGTGCGGCAGTCTCCGGTTCCAAGGAGGAGTTAATGGTGGCGGCATAACCTAAGGTTATCAGTCTACGTAGGATATCGGTCGCTTTAACGCCCAGGGCTTCACTAAATGAACGCACGGTCAGCGGTGGTTCGATGACGACCCGTTCGGGCCGGCGAGGGGGCTGAGGTTGTTCACGACGACGCTGCCGGAACGGTTTCTGTGGCTCGTGAGACGGCTCTTCGGCTTCGTCATCGAGAGCGCTCAGGTCGCGGAGCAGTTCCTCTTCTTCGGTTCGTTCACGACGCCGCACACGCCGTGCGCGCCGCCGCAGACGGCCTTCTTCGCCAATTCCCCGGGGACCGCGCCGTCCTTCCTCCTCTTTCTCGATGTGCTTTGGAACGGCGAGAATCCGCATGCGGGGCGCTTCTTGGCCACCGGCCTGAGGTTTGGGCCTCGGGATCTGGCCGGTTTGCATCGACTTTTGCTTTTCGCGGATTTTTCGGAGCAGCTCAGGGGTCAGCGCCTGCTTCGGCTGCTGGACGCGCTCGCCACGTTGCGGCGGGGGCGGGGGCGGAACCGGACGTGTTCCCGAAGCCCGAGCGCTTCCGGCAGTCGAGGCTGGGCGAGGAGGAACCCCGGGAAGGGTCACCGCAGGCACGGGACGCGGGCGGCTTCGCTTTTTCGTGGGACGCTCGCCGGCAGACTTGGCCTTCTTCGGTTGCTGCCCCTTGAGGACCTGGTCCAGATCCACCGGGGCTCCCGTCGGTGTGGGCGGCACCATGCGCGACGTCGGGACCGCCGAGGCAATCGACTCTGGCGGCGACGGCGGACGGTTGAAATACGCTTCGATCCGGGCAAGATCACCCTCGGTGACGGAACTTAAATGGCTCTTGCACTCGATCTCCAGCGCAGCGCAAGCGTCCATCACCTCGCGCGAGGTTTTGCCAAGCCGCTTCGCTACTTGGTGGATACGAAACTTCTTTTCTCCCAAAGCTCTTCGCTCCCTCCGCTCGTTCGCCGTTACCGTCCAGACACGCCTCACACCATCACCGGCGTCCGGACAAACACGCTCCTAACCGACAACACACGCGCATCTACACCCCTTGGAGGCGTTCGGCACACCGATCGTTCCCGATGGTGCGCCGCACACGGCACAAATGCATCCTGCGCCTACAGATCAGGGCCGATGGTCGGGAAGAGCCCGCAACTGTTGGGAACGGCCTGGTCGTGGCGTGGCGAAAAACCCGGTCCGACCGGTCGGGGTGAGCCAACCGGCCCTCGCCTCACAACGGCCCCACCTGTTGCAGTATACACAATGGAAACGTTTGACTCAAACGCCAGCTTTTCCGTTCGTGTTCGACGGGGATTCTGGAGCGGGCTCTGCGCTGTGTTGCGCAAGCTGCGTCTCATCCGACACAGGCCCGCTCTGCTCGGCACCCGTTCCGGCGCCAACCTCGGCTCCCGCCCCCGATACGGGCTCGCTTTCCCCCGTCGCCGGCTCCGCCTCACCGGCCGCTAGCGAGCCTTCGCCGCCAGCCTGTTCGCTCTGCGATGTACTTCCCTCTTCGACACCCACACCCGCGTCTTCCGCACCGCCTTCAAGCCCCCCCTGGTCCCGTTCCTCCTCTTTACCTTGTTGCTCAGCAGCAGCAGGGGGCTCCTCCGGAGTCGTGCTCCTGGCCGCCAACTCGGCCGGATCCTCCCCGGCTCTGACCTTCTCCTTCGCCTGCTCCAGAAGCGCTGCAGCCTGTTCTGCCGGGATCTCCAAAAGTTCAGCGACAAGCTGTGGGCCGAGCGAAAGCAAATCACTGTAGCTCAGGATACCCTGCTCAATCAGGCGATCCGCCAGGTCCGCTGTCACCCCTTCCAGGCTGGTGAAACGAATCAACGCGCGCTGAGCCTCCGCTTCCAGCTCTTCCTCGGTCATGATCTCGATTTCCCACCCCGTCAGCCGTGACGCCAGGCGCACGTTCAGACCCTGGTAACCGATCGCCTGGCTGAGCTGGTCCTCCCGCACAAGCACAATGGCCCGGCCAAGAGCGGGGAAAAGCATCACCTCCTTGACCTCGGCTGGCTGAAGAGCACTTGCGATAAAATGTTGCGGTTGCTCGTTCCAACGAACAATGTCGATCTTCTCGCCGCCCAGCTCATCCAGAACGCTCTTGATCCGAGAACCACGTACACCGACGCACGCGCCCACACAGTCGATCCGCGAGTCGACCGAAGCAACGGCAACCTTGGCCCGCATGCCCGGCTCGCGGACCACTCCCTTGATCTGGATGACGTTTTCCTGAATCTCCGGAACCTCGCGTTCGAATAGGCGACGGATGAAGTCCGGGTGTGTTCGCGAGAGCACGATCCGCAACCGGTTATTGTCGCGACGAACCTCCTTGATGATCGCCCGGACCCGCCGGCCAACCCGGAAGCGTTCCCGCGGCATCTGTTCACTGCGGGGCAGGATGGCCTCGATACTGCCCAAATCCACCGCTACGAACCCGCGCTCGGTCCGCGTGATGTTACCTTGCACCAGTTCGCCGACGCGATCGGCATACTCGTCGTAAAGCCGCTCCCGTTCTGCCTCACGGATTTTCTGCATCAGCGTTTGACGGGAAATGTGCGCAGCAATTCGCCCCAGTTCCTCGGGACGGTGGACCTCACCGCGGTACAGGACCTGCACCTCTCCCGTTTCTCGGTTGATCTTGACCTCGACCTTGTCGGGCTCCTCAAACCGACGGCGGGCAGCCACCAGCAAGGCGGCCTCAATACCCCGAAAGATCGTCTCTTTGTCCAATCGGCGTTCGCGGTGGAGCGCTTCCACCAGCCGAAGTACTTCTTCGTTCTTCATGGCTACCTCTCCGGCGCGGCCCAGCAAACCTCCTGAGCATGCCTCGTGCCAGATGCGGCGGCTGGCCGGCCAACGGCAAAGAATCCAAACAAAAAAGTGGGAGCTGACTCCCACTTCGCAAGCCCCCCACCCAACCAGGATGGTCGAACAGTAGCCGTGGGATCCGAACACCCAGGCTACCTCTCCAGTGTGGCTGTGCCAACCACCAACCGGCGCTCCGTATCTGGATCGAACCAGTGCAAACGATCGACACGAACCACCAAGGGTACCGACTGACCCGGTTGGATGTTCTCCTCGCTCCTGCTCAGTACCGCCAGCGCGTTCGCGCCGACCGCCACGTACAGAAGCTGCTGAGCCCCCATGGGCTCCACAACCTCCACCCGGCCTTGCATACGGCCAGCTTTTCCAACGTTGTAATTATTCGCCCGTTCGACGGCAAGGGAAAGATCTTCCGGTCGGATGCCCAGGACAATCCTCCCGATTTCACTCGACGGCACAGCAGCGGGCGGTAGGGAGAGCGAGAACCCATCGGTTTCGAACCGCACCACGTCACCCTCGGAACGTAACCGTCCTGTCAGTAGGTTCATGGGGGGCGAGCCGATGAACCGCGCCACAAAAAGGTTCGCCGGTTCCTGATACAACCGCTGCGGCGTGTCCACCTGCTGGATCACACCGTCCCTGAGCACAACGACGCGGTCCCCCAGGGTCATCGCTTCGATCTGATCGTGAGTCACGAAGATCATCGTCGCCTGCAGCCTCCGATGCAACTGCTTGAGTTCCCTTCGCACTTCTACCCGGAGCTGAGCGTCCAGGTTTGAGAGCGGCTCGTCGAACAAGAACACCTTCGGATGACGAACAATCGCTCGCCCCAAAGCTACCCGCTGCCGCTCCCCACCGGAAAGCTGCTTCGGCCGCCTGCCCAGCAACGGCTCGATCCCCAGCGTCCGTGCCACCTCCCGCACCCGCCGGTCAATATCGCCTTTCGACAGTCCAAGCTGCCGCCGCCTCATGCGTAGACCGAACGCAAGGTTGTCGTAAACAGTGAGATGGGGGTAGAGAGCGTAGCTCTGGAACACCATGGCCACGTCCCGATCCCGCGGCGGAACGCCGTTCACCAAGCGATCCCCAATATAGACTTCCCCCTCCGTCAGCTCCTCCAGGCCGGCGATCAATCGGAGCGTGGTGCTCTTGCCGCAACCGGACGGGCCCACCAGCACGAGGAACTCCCCGTCCTCCACGTCCAGGTTCAACCCCGATACCGCAACGTGGTCGCCAAAACGCTTCGTAACGTTTCTCAGGACAACGCGTGCCATCCGCACCCACCTGCTATCGGTCACTCGATTCTAACCACACTCCTTTATGCCGAACGTCGCTCGCCCAACCGCCGTAGTTGCGCTAGACATCATGGGACTCGGCGACGGACCTTCCTGGGATGCTTTAGCGATGAACGCGGTTTTCCGTTCGCCCACTCGATTCTTGGGGTTTCTCCTGGCGAGCTCGCTGTTGTGCGCCGTTGTGAGCTGTAGCCGCACGCCAGAGGGCGGGAAGGGGGACAGTGTGGCCCAGAACGGACGGTCGGCCACGCTGAGCTGGACTACGGACCAGCTCGAAGCCATCCGCCTGAACGCTCAGGCCTGCGCCCTGATCGACCGCTACGATGCCGGTCGCGACCAGGCGATCGAACTGCTCCGCAAGGCAGTCGAGCTTGCCCCCAACTGGCTGCCCCCGCGCATCAACCTGGCTATCGCTCTGCTCAATAAGAACAAAACGGAACCTATCGCCGAAGCAGAAAAGCTGCTCCGGGAAATCCTCCAGCAACGAGACGATGTGCCGCACGCCCATTTCTGCCTGGGCATCATTCTGAACCATCGGGGGAACAAACAGGAAGCAGCGAAACACTTCCAGCGAGTAACGGAACTCGATCCCTCCGACGCATTTGCCTGGTACTGGCTGGGCGACTGCTACCGGGAATCGGATCGGGACCGAGCCGAAGAGTGCTTCCGCCAAGCACTCGATCGGAATCCCTACCTCGTGGCGGCAGTTTACGGGTTGCAGGGGCTCCTCGCCCTGAAAGGCGATATCGAGGGGGCCAAGAAGTACATGCTCCGCAAACAGCAGCTCGAAGCGGCAAAGGCGCATCAGAAAGCGGGGGTCATCTACGATGAGATGGGGCCCTACGCCTACGCTATCGGTACGGTCCCCCGCGGCCATGCAGAGGTCAGCCTTCCGCATCCTCCCGTCTATGCCCCCTGGGCGGAGTTGAAGGTTGCCTTGCGTGACGGTGCCAGGTGGGTGCGGGAAAGCGACTTCGACCAGGACCCCGTGGCACGCGCCGTCTGGCGGCTCTACACCACACGCGGCTTTCCCTGGGCGGTTTTTGACTACGACGGCGACGGCGACCAGGACCTGCTGCTGCTCAGCGCTGCCCTAAAAGACGGACAAATCACACATGTGCTGCTCCGCAACGATGGGGGCGGAAAGTTCACGGACGTAACCGACCGGTCAGGTCTTGTCGCCCCCTATCTGGCGGTCGCCGTCGTAGTTGGCGACTACGACAACGACCTGCTCCCCGACCTGTACATCTGCAATGCAGGTCCAAACTTGCTTTTCCATAACAACGGGGGCTCTTTCGAAGACGTGACCTCCTCCGCAGATGCAGCCGGCGGCGATGTCGTGTCCGTGGACGCCGTTTTCGTCGACCTCGATCAGGATGCCGATCTCGATCTGTTCGTCGCCAACCTTTGCCCAACCGACAAGCTGGCCGAGTTCCTGGACAACCCCTCAACGGACCAACCCGTACAAGCCCTGGTGCTCCTCAACACCGGACGGCCTGCCCACGTGCCACAACGCCCCACCGCGAACGACAACACCACACCTCGCGGGCTGACTACCGCCTTCAGCCAACACACCGACCAACCGCTCTGCTACGCCGGGCCGCTGACAGCGGTGACGTTCGCCGATATCGACAACGATCGTGATGTGGATCTCCTCGCCTCCCAGCCGGATGGTGGGATCCTTCTCTTCCAGAATGACCGAGTGCTCAACTTCACAGCCGCGCCGCTTCAGGGGCTCCAGGTGCCTCCCCACGCAGCAGCCGACTTCGTGGTCGTGGACTTCGACCTTAACGACGTCCCTGACCTCGTCGTCGGGCCTGCCGGGCAGCCTGGAATCCTGTTCATCGGGAAAGGGGACCGAAAACTCACCGACTACCCCAACAGCCGGCAGGATCTCGCGTGGGAGTCGCTCTCCGGACTTCCTGGCCCCATTGCCCAGCCACGCGTCGCCGACCTCGACCTCGACGGTCGCTGGGACGTGGTGGCGCTTTCGAACGGCGCCCCCCTGTGGGTCGGGATGACCCAGCGGGGCGTCGTGGGCGTACGTCGCGGTCTGCTGCCGCGATTCTCCGCCGACAACCAGCCGAACGCTCTCGTCAGTGAGGACTTCGATGACGACGGGTTCACCGAACTGGTGGGATTCGTGCCCGGAAAAGGGCTGGTGGGGTTCAAGACCGAAGGCAACGGTAACCACTGGGTCAAGCTGAGGTTTACCGGAGTACGAAACGACGGAGAAGAGCTGCGCAGCACCGCCGACGCGGTCGGTACCCGCTACCTCGTGCACGCAGGCAGCCTGACGATCATCGATGAGATTCGGCCACGCGCCGGCGGTGGCCCCTCCGTGCACGGCCCGATCACCCTCGGCCTGGCAAACTTCACCCAACTGGACGGACTGCGGATCCGATGGGCCGACAACATGATTCAGGGGGAAGTCGGCCTAGCAGCAAGTCAACTGCACATGGTGCGCGAAGTGCGCCGAAAGACGCTGTCGTGCCCCGTCCTGTTCACCTGGAACGGCTCACGGTACGAATACGTGTGCGACTTCCTCGGAGGAGGCGGTCTGGGTTACCTCTTGCGGCCCGGTGTCTACAATCCGCCCGACCCGGACGAAGTCCTCCGCATCACCGGCCGCCAACTCCAACCCGTGGACGGTACGTTGCGGATCGCGATCGCCGAGCCCATGGACGAAGTGTGCTACCTCGATTACCTCGAGCTTGTGGCGATCGATCACCCGGCGGGTACACTCGTCTACCCAGACGAACGCTTCGCCCCTCCTGAGAACCGTGCTACCGGCGAAACCCTTTGCTTTGCCCGGCGTGTGGAAGTACTCAGGGCGCTGGACCATCACGGCCACGACGTGACCGAAAAGCTCCGCCATCTGGATCGCAACGCAGTCGACGACTTCCGACTCCTCGCCACGTGGCCAGGCTATGCCGAAGACCACTTCGTTGTCTGCAGCTTCCGGGTGCCGGAGCTTCGCCAGGGCCAGCGAGTCTTCCTCTGCCTGGGCGGTTGGGTCGAATACGCGTTCTCCGACACGAATTACGCCGCCGCAACCGCGGGCGTAGAGCTGAAGCTTCCCGCCATCGACGTGGAGCAACCGGGGGGTGGTTGGAAGGAGATCGTACCGGTGGCGGGTGTGCCCGCGGGCTCGCCACGCACCATGACCGTCGAGCTGTCCGGACTCATTCCCACCGGTGCGGAGATCCGACTTCGGATCCGGACCAACGCACAGGTCTACTGGGACGAGGTGTTCCTGGGGATCGCGGACGCGGACATCACAGTGCGAAAGAAGCTCGTGCCGATTGAGGCGGCGACCCTTCTTTACCGTGGCCACCTGCAGGAGTACTCTCCCGATGGCCGCTGGCCCACCGAGTTCGACTACGCCCGCACCGACCCCACTCCTTTGGTCCGGCAGTACGGCTACTACACCCGCTATGGTCCGGTGAAGGAGCTCTTGGAGGAAGAGGACGACGCCCTGTTGATCTTCGGCGCCGGTGATGCGGTCGAAATCACCTTCGACGCCCGCAGCCTGCCCGATCCTCCTGACGGTTGGGTCCGGACGTACCTGCTCCGGACGGTGGGCTACTGCAAGTCGGCCGACCCGCTTACGTTGCATCCGTTGACGGTGGAGCCTCTGCCGTTTCGGGGCATGGGACAGTATCCGCCCCCCGAGGGAACGGAGCCGGCCGATCCGGAGCGTGTTCGCGAACTGCATTCCCGATACAACACGCGCTACCACGGGCCTCCCGCGCGCACGGTCTTGCTCCGGTCCACCTCTTCACGCGACTAGCCCATTACCACCTGGGCTTGCAGGCCGGTCGAAGAACCGATCGCCACCTGCACGCACGGTGGCTGCGCGGTAGATTTGCGCAGCTACCGAGTCGATGCGCGGAGGGGGACCATGCATGGCTACGCCGGCGTCCACACGGCCGGTCACACCCTGGATCTGGCGCCCGGTGGGCAGCTTGAGGCCGTGCTGCAGGTCGACGAACGGGTCCCGGTGCACGACAGCACTCGGTTTCCCTGGCGGGCGATCTGTCACCTGGAAAGCAGGTTTCCGACAGGGATAACCCTGGCCGGTACCTGTGCCCTAGTCCATGCGATGCTGGCGTTGACGGCAGCCCACTGCGTGTTCGACCGCCGTTTCGGCGGTTTTGCGACCCAGGTTTTCGTCAGCCCAGGGAGGCGTGGGGCTGAGCTGCCCTTTGGAACACATCGTGCTCGACCCGTTTGGGTACCCCGCCAGTGGCAGCGTCATCACCGTGCTCGCGCAGACGTGGCCGTCATCGAGCTCGACCGTCCGGTGGGCGAAACGACCGGTTGGTTCGGGCTGGCGGTGCTGAGCGCACGCCAGTTCCGCGCCGGACTGCTGAACCTGTGCGGCTACCCGGTTGATTTGCCCCCTGATCCTTTCGAGGAAAGGGGGAAGCGTCAGTACTGGAGCGCCACTCGGGTAGTCTCTGTGCGCGGTGGGCTCGTCCGTCATCTCGCTGACACCTACTTCGGACAAAGTGGCAGTCCGATTTGGAGCTACGGCCGCAGGGGACGGTGGATCGTTGCTGTGCACACCACCGGCGGGCGCGGCCGCAACGCCGGCACGAAGATCACTGCGCAGGTCCTCGATCAGGTGCGGCGAAGAGGACTGGGCCTGGCGGGAAGACCGACCAGAGACCTCCACGACCACGGCAATTCGTTCTCTGGTCCACCAGCGGCCTGACGCATGTCCCTCTTGCCAGCTTGTGAACCGGTAGTCGTAGAGGACGAGCCTGGCGTATTGCGCGCGGCGCAGCGTGTCCCGGCCAGAGGGATCGAGTAGATCCAGCACCGCCGCCGGCTTTGCCTCCACCAGCAGATTCAAAAACCGCGGTAGCCAGGGTTCAGCTTGGGGGCCAAGCGCCGCGAACCACATCTGCCAGTCTAAACGCGGCATGTGCAGCAGGAGGGCCGGCGGCCGACGGTCAAGGGGGCCGGGCTTGTGCCGGAACGTCACTTCCTGCCATCTGTTGCCGTCCGAACTGACTTCCAGAATCAGTTCAGGACGTTGCGTGGTCATGACCGCGAACAGGCCGTACGGGGTGGAGACCCGGTAGCGTGTGCCGAGCCACCAGACGATACGCTCTGGTCTGCTCAGGTGGCGGGTGCTGATGGCGTGCAGTTGCACGAGCATGGTCAGGATGTAGAGGGTTGCCGCAGCAGCCCCCTTGGGGTCGGAGCGGACTGCCGCGGCAAGTGCCCGCGGCGTTGGCACACACCACAGCGAAGCGCACAGAACGAGGGTGAGCACGTTGAAAAAGCCGTAATTTCCGGTCAGCAGAATGCACAGTTGCAGCACGCAGAAGCCTACCCCGGCGCTCAGCCGCGCGGTATGCCCGAAAAAGACAAGCGGGGGCAGGATGAGTTCGATCACCAGCGCTGCCAGCGTCTCCAGACGGTGCCAGGTAGGGGGGAGGTGGAAGGCATACCAGCTCAGCGGATTCGGAAGAGGTTGGGTCATGTAGTGGTACTGCATGGCCGTCAGGTTCCGCCAGGTCGGGTCGCCGCTGAGCACCTTGACCAGCCCCGATTGGAACATCAGCTTGAAGACCAGGAGGACGATCACCCAGTAGCCGAACGAACTGCCCTTGCCATCGACGGGCTGCTTGGGCCGCCAGGGGAGTATGACACCGAGCCAGAAGCAGGATTCGCACAGGAGGTTGTCCCACTGGTATGCCAGGAAGTGCTGGACGCTGTTGACAAACGACAGGTACACAAGCCACATCACCAGGTAGCTGGGCCCGGGGAACAGACCGGCGACCGCGCAAGCGGCCGCCACGTATCCGGTGGCAAAAACGGCCTCAAGGAACCATGGCGTGGTGGAAAACCAGAAGAGCGAGGGCCGTGAGAGGGGGGAGTCACCCTGAAACTGAAAAAGCTGCAGGGATGTTCGAAGCGGGAGAATGCCTTGCTCGCCGAACAGGCCGCGCGCCTGGATGTGCAGCGAAAGCAACGCGGCCAGGTACACCAACGGCACGCCGCGCGTGAGAACGAGCTCGGCAATCCTTCGCTGTGGTGACGGAAGTCCAGCCATAGAGAGTTCCCGGACCGTTCCAGCGTCTTGAGCCATCTGGGCGCGCCCGGACCCAGCTACCATACCCCAACTAGAATGAGATCCTTCCTTCGCTCGTATAGTTCTTTGATCGAATCGTGTGCCTGCTGTGTGACTCCAGTGAGTGAAGAAATGGACCGAGGTTCAGTGCTGGAACGGGGCGAGGAGGTGCGGTCGAACCGCCGGCCGCAGGCCGCCAAACCAATCGATTTGGCGCGGATTGAGCGAGCGGTTCGTGAGATCCTGGTTGCGATTGGGGAAAACCCAGATCGGGAAGGGTTACGTGAAACGCCAGCACGAGTGGCGCGGATGTACGCCGAGCTTTTCGGGGGGCTACACGAGGATCCTCGCAAGCACCTCCAGCGCGTCTTTACGCAGAAGTACGACGAGATCGTCGTCGTGCGTGACATCAGCTTCGCCAGCCTTTGCGAGCACCATTTGCTCCCGTTCTTCGGCCGTGTGCACGTCGGCTACGTTCCCGATGGGTCGATCGTGGGGCTGAGCAAGCTGGCTCGTGTCGTCGACGTCCTGTCCCGGCGCCCTCAGGTTCAGGAACGCCTGACGGTAGAGATCGCCGACCTGATCATGCATGAACTGAATGCCAGGGGGGCGGGGGTTGTGATCGAAGCCGTGCACACCTGCATGACGATCCGGGGCGTCCGCAACCAGACCTCCGTCTGCATTACGAGCGCTTTGCGGGGAACCCTGAAGGAGAAGCCCGACAGCTTCCTGAGTCTGGTTCCGGTGGGCGGAGTGATGGGCGACCGATGACAGTCTCGGGCGTGATCGGTGAGTTCGGGATCCGGGCGCTCATTGGTCTCGGGGCTGTCCTGCCGCTCGTTCCTGTAGAGGAGGTCGATCCCTGGTACTTTCGCACTCAGGCACTCGTGGCCCTGGGCTGCGCGGTTCTCCTGGGATTGGCCGGCGGAGGTTGGTTGCCCTGGCTGGCGGCGTTCCTGTCCTGGTCGGCCTTCGTTTTCTGGACGCTTGGGCGAACAAGCTGGGGCAGGCTCTGCTTCGCCCTCCTGGCCGGCTGTGGCCTTGCCCAACTGGTGGCGACGCGTTTGATCTCGTCTGGCATGGGGCTGCTGATCGGCGTCGACTACGTGCTTTCGTCCGTTTTTGTGGCGGCGGTGTACAGCGCCATGATCCTGGGCCACTGGTACCTGGTCTGGCCCTGGATGAGCATCTGGCCGCTGAAGCGGACCATTTCGCTCGCGGCGGCGGCTTTGCTGGCGCGGGGACTCTGGTGGGCCCTTCTTGCCGTCCCGCACGGGCTGATCGATTCCGCGATCCAGGACCTGCAGGCCCGGTACCTTATGCTTGCCCAGGTGGGAGTCGGGTTTCTTGGGGTAAGCGTCGGCCTATTTCTGGCCTACAAGTGCACACAGATCCGCTCGACCCAGTCGGCCACGGGCATTCTGTACGCGGCCACCGTGATGGCGTTGCTCGGCGAGCTGGCCGGAGGGCGACTGATCGATCGATCGACGGGGCCGGTCGGGCAGGTCGGCGATCTGAGCGGCCGGACGGGCTGGACGGGGCCTGGAATTCGGCCGCAGGGAACAATCGGCCCGATGGTCCGTAGAATCACTGATCCCGTTGCTTTGGATGATCAGCAATGCCCGATTCGCCCGAATCCGACAGGCGCGACCGCCCGACCTACACGTGTTCGGCGTGTGGCCGCCGTGCCGCGTTTCCCGAACCGCTTGACGGGAGCGCACGCTGTCCAAGTTGCGGCCGGGTGGCGAGTTGGAAGACCAATGCCTTCGACCGGCAACGGCTCCACTTCTGCCCGTTGTGTGGTTGCCGCGACCTGTACGTCCAGAAGGACTTTCCCCACTCCTGGGGGTTGGCGATCCTGCTGGTCGGCTTTCTGGTCAGCACGCTGTTCTGGCTCTATTACCACTACGTTCATGCCCTGGCGGTTCTCGTGATCACCGCCGCCATCGATGCCGTGCTGTACCTGTTCATTGGTGACGCCGTGGTCTGTTATCGCTGCGGTACTCAGTTCCGTGGACTGCCGGCCGCTGCGGACTATGGTGCCTGGGACATAGAGATCGCCGAGCGATACCGGCAGGAGCGGAAGCGTCTGGCCCGTGACGCAGCGGGTACGTCATCCGGACCGCGAACGGGCATCTCCGCCTAACGCTTGCAACGCCGGTGCTCAGTGTCACATGGCGGTGCCCACTGGCATTCAAAACCCGGATCGGATAGCGGACGACCTGCGTGGGATCATCGAGGGGGATGTGCGGTTCGATCCCGTGTCGCGCTACCTGTACGCCACGGATGCGAGCATCTTCCGGATCGTCCCCCTGGGCGTCGTGTACCCCCTGCATGAGGGGGACGTCATGCAGCTTTGTCGGTACGCCTGGGAGAACGGGATTCCCCTGTTGCCCAGGGGGGCGGGTACAGGGCTTGCCGGGGAGTCGTTGGGCCGGGGGATCGTGGTCGACTTTACCCGCTACATGAACCGCCTCGTCAGTATCGATGCCGACTCGGTCGTGGTCCAGCCGGGCGCCTCTTTTTCGGCGGTGGCAGCGGAACTTCGTAAACACGGCCGGCGGCTGCCTGTGGATCCGGCCAGCAGCGTGGTCTGTACGATCGGGGGCCTAGTTAGCACGAACGCCTCCGGCTCCCGTAGCCTCCGTTACGGGTACACGCGCGACTACGTGGAGCGGGTGCGGTGCGTGCTGTCCGACGGGACCGTGTGGGACGTCGGCGATGTAACGGTGGGGGTCCGTGTCCGGACGCGGCCGGAGCGCACCGCTGAGGATGTCGCCCAGGGGTTGCGCGAGATCGTGCGCCGCTACTGGCCGGAGATCGAGCGGCTTCAGTTGAAACGGCGTGCCCCCAATCGATGTGGTTACCTGCTACACGACGTGGTGGTTGGCAGCACGGTCCGGATGGGGCGGTTCCTCTGCGGTACGGAAGGGACACTGGCCGTGCTCACCGGCACCAGGCTCGCAACCCTGCCACTGCCGCCGGCCCGAGCGGTGGCGCTGGCGTTCTTCGATCGCCTGGATCTGGCTCTGGAGGCAGTCCACGAGATCCTGCCCTATGGCCCCACCGTCTGCGACCTGATGGATCGGCGGCTCCTGCACCTGACCCGCGCGGCGGGGGAGGAGTACGAGCGGCTTATCCCCCCTGCAGCCGAAGCCGCGTTGCTGCTGGAAGTCGAAGCAGACGACCACGTGGAAGCCTATAACAGGATGCGGCTCATCATTAACCGCGTCCGCCGCGTGCGCCGTCTGGCAACGCACGCTCACGAAGCCTACTCGCCCGACGAGATCCGCCGCACCTGGAGCGTGCGGCGGGTGGCGGCAAGCCAACTGGCGAGTTCCAAGGCGGCGGCGCGCCCCATCCCCTTCATCGAAGATATGGGCGTCCCGGTGGACTGCACCCGTGAGTTCCTCAGCAAGGCCCTGTCGCTTCTTCGCGCGCACGGCGTCGTCGCCACGATCTACGGACACGTGGGCCAGGGCAAGATCCACGTCCGGCCGTTCATGGACCTGCGCGGAGCCCCCCAGTTTGCCACGCTCGAGACCCTGGCAGACGAGATGTACAGCGTGGTACTGGAGCTGGGCGGATCGATCAGCTCCGAACACGGCGTGGGCCTGGCACGCTCCCCCTACGTCCGCCGCCAGTACGGACGGCTGGTCGAGGCGTTCCGCGAGGTGCGGGACCTGTTCGACGGCAAGGAGCTCCTCAATCCGCGCAAGATCACCGGCCCGGTGCACCTGTCCACCGCGTTGCTCCGGGACCGCCGCGAAAACGGCCAGGCCAGGGAGCTGGCTTCCCTTTGGCCCTGGCAACCGGGGGAGCTCGAAGAACACGTGGCCGCCTGTACGGGGTGCGGTCTGTGCCGGACCCGATCGGAGCGGTTCCGAATGTGCCCTCTGTTCCGCACGGAAGGGACCGAACACGCTACCCCGCGTGCTAAGGCCAGCCTGATCCGTGGCCTGCTCCAGGGCGAACTACCCCCCGACGCCGCACTGTCGCCCGAATTCAAGCACGTCCTCGACCTCTGTGTCAATTGCCGCATGTGCAAGCTGGAATGCCCCGCTCATGTCGATGTGCCCCACCTGATGCTCGATGCGAAGGCCGTCTACGCAGAACGGAACGGGTTGCCGGTTGCCGAGTGGTTTGCGTCACGGGTCGAGCTTTGGGCCACCTTGGGGGCGATATGTCCGCCTTTGACCAACTGGCTTCTGGCCAGACGTCTGGTCCGGCTGGTGCTCGACCGCGTGGTTGGGCTATCGGCGGAACGTGACTTGCCTCGGTTCGCGCACCGGCCGTTCTTAACGTTGGCCGCCCGACAGGGACTCACGAAGGCCCCGAGCGCGCCGTCTGCCCGCCCGCAAGTGGCTCTGTTCGTCGATTTGTTCGCCAACTACTTCCGACCCGCCATTGCGGAGGCGGCGCTGTCCGTGCTCCGCGCCCACGGCGTGGATGTCGTGGTGCCTCCCGACCAGCGCCCCTCGGGAATGCCACTGCTTAACTACGGCGACATTGCAGCAGCCCGAGAAGTGGCTGCCCACAACGCCGCGGTCCTGGCCGAATACGCGCGAATCGGGATCCCGATCGTCTGCACCGAACCCACTGCCGCCCTGATGATCCGCGACGAGTACCCCCGTCTCGTGCCGGGGGACGATGCGCGGATCCTTGCAGCATCGACCTACGAACTGGGGGATTATCTCGTGCAGCTCCGCAGCCGGGGTGAGCGGGCGGAGCTCGGCCCCGTTCCGCTGGCGATCGCCTACCACGCCCCCTGCCACCTGCTGGCACTGGAGCGGGGTAGGCCGTTCCTGGAGCTGCTCCGCGCCGTGCCAGGACTTCGTGTCCTCGATCTGAACGCCGGGTGCTCGGGAATGGCCGGTACCTACGGCCTGCTGCGAAAAAACCTGCACGCCTCTCTGCAAGCCGGCCAGGGAGTCGCCGAAGCACTCAACTCTCGACCGCTTGACCTGGTCGTCAGCGAGTGCTGCACGTGCCGCATGCAGCTCGCCCACCTCGCGCCCACACCCGCCTTCCATCCGGTCGAAATCCTCGCCTGGGCACTGGGACACAAGCCGGCCGCAACGATAGCTCCTCTCTAAGTCTCGCGTAAGGCGGTTGGCCGCAGCCCCAGGTGCGGAGGGTGCAATCTAACCGAGGAGACCCTTGGCCGACGCGCCGCACGCGAACGCTTTGGTCGCGCGTCTCCTTCCGAGCTCCGATCGGTCGGCCCTTCAGGTTCGTGCGCCTCCCCACTACGATGTAGTGCAGGGGCCCGTTGCGCGTGTGCCTTCGCGTTTCAGGGCCGCTCCGTTGCGGTCCCAGCGGCCTACGTTCACAACGCATGCTTCTCGGCGAGGCGCCATGGTAGAACCTGGTCCGCAGACCACGACATCCGGGCAGGAAGTGGCGGTCACGTGTGTCTTGTTCGCGGGCGTTCGCGATGCCGTGGGAACCGACCGGATCGAGCTGACGCTCCCGGCCGGCAGCACGGTGAGGCAACTCCGTGAGCGGCTCTTGCGCGCGTATCCGCGCGCTGCGGCTCTCCTCCGAGTTTCGCGCCTGGCCGTCGACGCCGACTTCGTCGATGACGACGCCGAACTCCGCGACGGGGTCGAGGTGGCGGTGATCCCACCCGTCAGCGGAGGAGCAGGCGAAACCCGGGTCGCTCTCACCGAGGCTCCGATCGATCCCGCGGAGTGGCTGGCCGCCGTCTACACGCCCGCCGCAGGCGCCGTGGTGACGTTCCTGGGGACGGTGCGGGAGTTCACCGGCGAGCGAAGGACGCGGGAGCTGGAGTACGAAGCGTACCGGGAGATGACGGAGCGGAAGCTACGAGAAATCGGTGACGCGGCGCGCGTTCGCTTCGGGCTGACAGGCGTTGTGATCGTCCACCGCCTCGGGCTGCTCAAAATCGGCGAGATCAGCGTCTTCATCGCCGTCTCCTCCCCCCACCGCGCGCAAGCGTTCGACGGTTGCCGGTTCATCATCGAAGCGATCAAGAAAGACGTGCCCATCTGGAAAAAGGAGATCTGGGCCGATGGGTCCTACGAATGGGTGCACCCAGGTATGGAGTCCTCCGGCGGAACGACCTGAAGGCTGCGAGCTGAGAAGCGGCCGTTCGTGCTCGTTTTGGGCCCCCACGATGATCCTTAACGAGCGTTGTGGCACAGCCTGTGCTACGATGACCGACAAGAGCGACGCGCACCAACGCGACCGCGTGGGATAACCGATGATTCCTACCCAAACTCCGGGACAGACGTCGAAACTCGTCGACCGCTTCGGGCGGGTACACACGAAGCTGCGGGTGAGCGTCACCGACAGGTGCAACATCCGTTGCTTCTACTGCATGCCCGAGGACGAGCCTGAGTACGTGCCGCGCGCGGAGGTTCTCACGTTCGAAGAGATCGAGCGGTTCGTTCGGATCATGGTCGGGCTGGGCATCCGCAAAGTTCGGCTGACCGGGGGCGAGCCGCTCGTGCGCCGTGGGATCCCGGACCTGGTCGCCAAACTACGAGGCATTGACGGTCTCCAAGGCCTTTCCCTCACCACCAACGGGCTCCTGTTGCGCGACCTAGCCGACCAGTTGTTCGACGCCGGGCTGCGATCCGTTAACGTTCACCTGGACACCCTGGATCCTGACCGCTTCCGGTTCATCACGCGGCGCGACGGTCTGGACCGCGTGCTTGCCGGAATAGACCGCTGCCTGGAGCTGGGCTTCACCGTCAAGATCAACGCGGTTGCGGTGAAGGGCTTGACGGAGCACGACCTGGTCCCGATGGCCCAGTTTGCCCGGGAGAAGAACGTCGTTGTGCGTTTCATCGAGTTCATGCCGCTCGACGCGTCCAACGCCTGGGAGCGAGACCGCGTGCTGTTCGCCGACGAGATCCTCTCCCGGCTGAATGCGGTCTTTCCGGCGCTGGAGCCGGTTGCAGACCAGGATCCGACGGCACCCGCTCGGGAGTACGCCTTCGCGGACGGGCAGGGCAGGATCGGCATCATCGCGACCGTGAGTCGCCCGTTCTGTGGTCGGTGCAACCGACTGCGGATCACTGCGGACGGAAAGTTCCGCTACTGTCTGTTCGCCACCGAGGAGTTCGACGTGAAGGCTCTTCTGCGCGGCGGGGCGACCGACGAAGAGATCCGCCGCTACGTGCTCGATGCCGTCAGCATGAAGTGGGAAGGGCACGAAATCAACACGGCCCGATTCATCCGACCGTCTCGCCCCATGTACTCGATAGGGGGTTAAACCGTACCGGCAGCGATGGGCAGTTCGGAGTGCGAGGGCCCGGCGCGCGAGGGGCAGCCCTCCTGCTGGAGTGCGATTGAGCTGCTCAGGAGGCCGTCTGCCATTCAGGACCCACAGACCGGGCGGTCTGGTTGTCCGGCGGATATGCTCTTGGGCGCGACAGCGGGTGAGCACGACAGGCATCCGCGGGGGTGAGGAGAGGCTCTGTGAGCGCGGAGAACGTTGCTTCGACCGAAACCAGCGTCTGGTACGCCGATGGGCTTCGCTTCACGTGCACAAGGTGCGGTGCCTGCTGCACGGGGGCTCCCGGCTACGTTTGGGTCACGGACGAGGAACTGGAGCGGATCGCGGAGTTCCTTGGCTGCGATGTGCGCGAGGTCCGCCATCGCTACACGAAGCGTGCCCGGGCAGGGCGCACCTTGATCGAGCAGGAAAACGGCGACTGCGTCTTCTACGACCGCCAGGGGAAAGCGTGCACGATCTATCCTGTTCGTCCGGTGCAGTGCAGGACCTGGCCTTTCTGGCCCGGCAACGTGGCAAATCCTCAGGCGTGGGCGGCTACTTGCCAGATCTGCCCCGGGGCGGGCCGTGGTCGGCTCCACAGCGCCGACGAAATCACCCAGGCCGCCCACGAGACGAAGATGCGGTGATGGCGGAGAAATCTTGTGGGACGGCAGTCTGCTCCTCAAGCCGCCACCCTGCCGCTGTCGCACGCTTCGGCACGCGGCCGAGATTCTGTCTGCACGTACGTAAGCATGGCGGCGCGGGTGGTGGTTGACGGCGCGAACCAATTACCCTCGGCTCCGCCAAGCGCGAGCGGCAGGGTAGGATGGCGGCTTCTGAGGCAGCCAAGCCTGTGCACCGGGTTCCGCTCTGCACAGGCTACACGAGCGTACCGTCGTCGCGAGGGGTGAGATGGGCGTCCGGGGTGACGACAGCGCAATCCGTGCCGATCTGATCGCCCTCTACGAGGCTCTCGATAGGGAGCTTGCTCGGATCGGGCCACGCTGCGAGATCAGCGGCCGGTGCTGCCGGTTCGCGCAGTATGGCCACATGCTATTTCTCAGTACGGTGGAAGCGGAGTATCTTGCCGAAGCTCCTCCCCCTGGTGACGTCGCCCGGTCTTCTCAGCAGTGTCCCTATCAGCAGGGGGTACTGTGCACAGCTCGCGAGCGGCGTCCTTTGGGCTGCCGAGTTTTCTTCTGCGATCCGGCGTACGCCCCGTTCATGCAGGAAATCGCTGAGCGGTACACCCGGGCACTCAAAGCGATTGTCGCTAAACACGGCCGTGAATGGTGTTACGGTCCCCTTCCGGCGATCCTGAAAACGGTCTTGGAAGCGGAGGGAAACGGTACAACGGGCGGTTGTTCCCCCGCCGAAAGCGCCGGTGCGACCGGCTCTGCGGTCGAGGGGGGCGCAGACCGCAGTGGCGGCCCACGCGGGACGCGCTAACCGGACGTGGCCCGTGGGTACCGAAGGCCATCCTGACCGCGGGGCCAGAGGCGACGCGGCATTGGAAGCAACTGGCGACCGAAGTGTGTCGAGGCTGATCGACGTCGGAGTGTCCAGCGAAGAGGGCAGTCTAGGCGTGCGCCTGGCCAACGCTCTTCGACCGGGCCGGTGCGAAAACCTGTGCCGGCTTCTGCACGAGCATGCTGCAGTTGACCGGGCGTTCGTCGTTCGAGCGGCGAGGGGGCGATGGGGCAAAGGGGGACCGTTTTCGCCGGGACGCGGCCGCCGATCGGGGGGCATGGTTGGTGTTGGGGGCTGATTCGGGCAACGAGCGGTGGACAGGACCCTGGGGGGAGGACAGCATAGGGGGACGAGCCTGGTCGCCGGCTTCCGGCCCCCCTGGTGCGGTGGGCCGGTTCTAACAGGCCCTTTCCACGCCGCAGCAACGGTATAGACTTATAGATCGACGGGTGTCCATCCTTCCTTCCCGCGCTCAGCGCTCTTGACATTTGTCCTTGCGCTGCATAGACTTAGGCAAAACCAGCCAAGGCGAGTCCACACAGTGGAGATTCGAAGGTGACCAAGAAGGACATCGTCCAGAAGATCGTCGAAGAGCTGAACCTGCAACCGAGTGTGGCGAGGAAGGCCGTTCAGAGGACTCTGGACCTGATTATCGAGACACTGGCTACCGAGGGGCGGATCGAGCTGCGTAACTTCGGCATCTTTCAGGTCGCGCGGCGTGCGCCGCGGATCGCTCGCAATCCGCGGACTCGCGAACGCGTCATCGTTCCCGAGCGATACGTGGTCACGTTCAAGCCGGGGAAGATCATGGAGGAGCGGATCCAGCACGTGGATCCGACCAAGGCCAGGATCAAGCTAAGCCGCCAGCTTCAGGCCGAGGGAACATCGGGCTCAGGCTTGCAGTAAAGGGGCCCGGCAAGGCGTAGCCCGGCAGTCGGCCTTACGCCACCGTTCGGTTCCCAGTCCGCCTGTGCGCCATCGGGGCGCTAAAGGCTGTCCCTGCGCGTGCCGATGCAAATACTAGCCGCTTCACGGCATCGGTGTGCGTGAGGCGAATTGTGCTCCGGGTTTGCGCGGGGCGGAATGGAATTGTCGTACCGGAAGGGAATCCGGCGGGGGAATCCTATGCGAAAGCTACTGTTCCTGCTGACCGCGGTTCTACTGGTGAGCGGGGCGACAGGCTGCGTCCTCCCGATCTACTCAGCGGACCCGATTCGGCGGACGAATCAGTTGCTGTACACCTCGGAAAACCTGCGGCTGATTGCGGACGAATGGGAGCGCATCTGGTTCCTCGATCAGCCGGCCCACACGACCCCTTACCGTACGCACGGGGGAACAGGCCTGTAGTGGGATGTTGGGACGGAGCGGCCGGGCTGGCAGACCGGGCCTGGCCGCCTTCGGTGCCCGGGATCCGGGTGGACACCTCATAGCCGCAAGGTGGGCTGGTGGGGCGTCGGCCGACCGTGTGAGGGCGCCGTGGGGCACGAGTTCGTTCTGCTCAACCCTTATCCGCTCGCGCCTGGCCCTCGTCGCTGTAGCGAATCGCTTGGAACGTGCGCGCCACCGCGATAGTGCGCGGTTGGCAGACCGCTTTCGATCTCCTCCGCAACACTTCCACGCGCGGCCCTCCTCGCCCGCCGACCCTACGATTGGGCAACGGGGCTCGATGGCGCGAACCCCTTGCGGCGGCGCCTGCCAAGCCGCCCAATCAGCGCCGTCGAAGCCCTCGGTGGGTATCGTTCCGAGCTGCCACAGCGGTGTGTGGAGAGCAACATGCAAGCCCTTTTCGTGGTGGTCGGCCTGATGTTTGCCCAGGTGTCCGGTTCCGCCGAGAGCGCGGTGGAGATCCGTGTCCTTAGCTTCAACATTCGCTACGGCACAGCAAACGATGGTCCGAACAGTTGGCCCGCTCGAAGAGAGCTCGTGTTCGAGGTCATTCGACGGGGGAACTACGACTTCGTAGGGTTGCAGGAAGCCCTGCGCTTTCAGCTCGACGAGATCGCCCATGCCGTGCCGGGCTACGTAGAGATTGGGGTTGGCAGGAGGGACGGACGCACGGGTGGGGAGTACTCCGCTCTGCTCGTTCGGTCGGACCGCTGGGGGATCGATCAGGCGGGGACGTTTTGGCTATCCGATACCCCTGAGGTTCCCGGCTCCAGGTCCTGGGGCAATCGGATCCCGCGGATCGTCACGTGGGCGCGCCTCGTTCACAAAGGCACAGGCAGGCCTGTGTTCGTGTACAACACGCACTTCGATCACCAGTCGGCCCGCTCTCGCGAACTCAGCGCCCGCCTATTGCTAAGCCGGATCAACGAGCGTTCCCCCAGGGATCCGGTGATTGTGACCGGGGACTTCAATGCAGCGGAACAGGAACCGCCCATTCGATTGCTGAAAGATGCCCGTCTGACCGGCGGTTCACGGCTGCTCGATTCCTACCGCGTCGTCGATGCCGAAGGACCGGCGGGCACGTTCCACGGGTTCACAGGCCGGGACGACGGTCGCAAGATCGACTACGTCTTCTGCACGGACGATTTCACCGTCGTGTCGGCTCAGATCATCAGGCTCCATCGGAACGGACGATACCCCTCGGACCACTATCCTGTCGACGCGATATTGCGGCTCGGATCGGCCCGCAATTGATGCGGGCCGCACCTCGTGCGGGCGGCAATGGCTGCCACGGGTTTTGAGCGACTTGTTGTGGACCGGCCACACGCAGCGCGGCTCGCGGGCGTGCGCCTGAGCGGCGACGGCAGCTCGCTGACAATGCCCAGCAGCTCGGGAGAAATGACGTGAGGCAGCCAGACGCCCGCTACCAGGTACTCCGGGTGGTTTTCCATCCAACGTCGGACGCGATACAAGTCCTGGCCCCACTCCACAGCGTCATCGCCCAGAACCTTTGTGATGCCCATTGGTCCCCCAACGAGGATGTTTCCAGCAGCAAGAAAGAACGGAGCGATCCAGGCGACCTCGACAGCGGCTGCCACCGCTAGGGCACGGGGCAAGACGCGAACTCGCCCACAGCCGAGTTCAGCTAGGCCGGGCGCAGCGGCGGCGATCAGGAAGGGTACCACGGGGACGACATATCGGTATTGCACAACCCCCCGCAGCATGGAGATTGCCAGTAGGAACACCAGGGCCCCCGTCAGTCCGACAACGGAAACGTCGCTTGCACGTCCGCGGAGCAGCCCCACGATCGCCCAGCCTATGCCGAGGATCAACAGGGCCAGCACTCCCACTGTTTCTTTCACCGAAAACGCAACGAGGTAGTAGTAAGGCGCCAGCTCATAGTTTCCACCCCACAGCCGGCACGGTTGGGGATCCTCGAGGCTTCGAGTTGCCTGGAGATCGACTCCTTTGACCAGAGCTCCCGGCAACCAGCGGAGCGCAGCGCGCGATGGTGCGAACCGGAAAAGCTCCTGTAATAGCCCACTTTTCGGTTGCCAGGCGGGCTCTTCGACCGCCAGCGGCAGCGACGGCAAGAACACGAGGGTCAGCGATACCCAAAAGCCGAGCGCCCAGGCCAGCACCGCGGAGACCATGCGTCGCGGTAGGTGGTCTACAGCGGAGAGCACGCAGGACAGGACGCCCCAAAGCACGCTCAGCGGCACAAGCGCTAGCAGCGTCAACTTAAGGCCAACGCCGAGGGCCTGGCTCGCTCCGGAGGCGTGGTGGAGTTCTGTATCGAATGCCGTAATGCGAAGGCGAGCTGTCTTGTCGGTCGGCCGGTCCTGGCATGTCGGAAAACTGGGCAGGTTCTACCGGCCCAAACGAACCATATTCAAGGCCGCCGATGGCGATGGCCACGTCAAGCTTCGTGACCAGGACCCCCACGCGGCGCCCGCTGCGGAGTCCATGGCCACTGCGTGCGCGCCCTTGACCGTGGCTCGCATGCAGTCGTCGAACACCGGATGGCTTAGACCCACCGCGTCCCCGGTTGAAGCGCCCCTCCGAACAGCGACAGCGGTGGGCGTTACTGCTTCTTCGGTTTCACAGTCAAGTAGATCGGGTTGGACGCGTAGTTGGTGGTGATCGAGAACGTGATCGGGACACGGGCGATGACGGCGATCGGGAGGCGCTCGACGGGCAAGGCGTTCGAGGCGCATTCGAGCACAACTTTTCCCTCGAGCTGATCGCCTGCGAGGCGGAGCTGACTGCCGGATCCCAAACGTACGCCGGGGGGCAACTGGTCACCGAGCACGCTGCTGAAGTACTTGAACTGTACATCCAACGTCACGGGCGCCGTGAAGCCCTCGTTCCGCTCGATCCGGACGGCGATCTCGGCCTTCTCCCCCGGGTGAAGGACGATCTCTTCCGGACTAGCCACCACCGCTTTTAGGTCGAGGGGCTCGGTGACACCGACGATCTGGGTGTTGATCGGGTATCGTGCCTGGCCCCCGCCGCTCGATTGCTGTTCGCAGGTTACGATGCCGTAGCGCTTGATCTCCTCCTCCGTGCCGTCCGGTTTCTTGACGACGGCCTTACCGAAAATGCGGACCAGAGAGGCGTTCACGGGAGCGTCTTTGTCCGCCTCGAGGATGATGCTGCAGTGGTTCATGCCCGCCGGAATCCGAGTAGGTACCATGCGGACCCCCTTCGGCAATCCCTCGATTCCGATCTCCACCGGACCGGTGAAACCCGCCAACCTGGTGATCCGCGCGAACCAGATCATGCGGGTGCCCGGGGCGAGGAATGCGTAGTAGTACTCGCCACGCATCTCAAAGTCCGGCCCGGTCGGCTGGACCACCAGGTGGTACAGCATGCGCGGGCCGGTGCGACCATGCAGATCGCGGACCGCGACGAAATACTTGCCGTCCGCCGGGGCTTGCCAGTAGAGCCGGGAGTCCTTGCTGAACGCGATGTCGTCCGTGCTGGCCAGCAACTTCCCATCCGCGTTGTAGATCTCCAACACCGTGTCCACGGCCGCCCGGTAACGGGCAGCTTCCGTTTCGATCCTGTAGTAGGCCCCCTTTGTCGCGTTGAACGCATAGAAGTCGACGTCTTCGGGCTTTTCCAGTCGACCCGAAACGCCCACGGGCAACTGTTCCAGCACCATGGCAGTGGCGATGTCGTCGTTGTCGGGATTCTCCACCAGCTCGTCAAACTCAGACACCCGGAACCAGATCGGGTTCGTTGGTGTGCCGTCTCCGGTTGTGATCCGGTCCCAGTGCCAGCCGGCGTCACGCTCCGTGCCGTCCAGGACGAGATTGGTTCCTTGCGGAAACCCGAAACCGACCGGCTCGACGTCCCGACGCTCGCCTTTCCGCACCGCCATCGGGTACGTAAGCAGGCAGTGCGGTTGATCGGTGATTTCGACGCAGTACGTGTACCGGGGGTTGCCCGCGTACCGAGCGTCCCGCACCTCCAGCGCGTAGACACCGCTTTGCGGGAGCTCGATGTGGATCAAGGAATCCCCTCCGAAAAAGTTGTCGTTTTGAGCGACAACGGCGCCCGTCGGGCCGTACAACGTGAGGATGGGGTCCATCAGGTAGATCGACGGCCCGCGGACCACCATGTTGTGCAGCCGATCGGTAACCCGCTGAGCGTAGACCTGCATCGTGATCCGTTGGCCCTTCCTGCCTTCGAACAGGTAGAAGTCGACGTCTTCAGCCGGGTCACACGTGCCGCAAATCGCAACGGGGATCGTGACCTTCTGGCCTTCGCGCGGTGACCCGTTCTGCCCCGACTTCTCCTCCACCACAGGCAGGTCGGTGACGAGCAACTGCCCTACGCTGGAGACTGCCTTCCGGGTCGCGACCCGGAACTCGTACACTCCGGGTACCTGGTCCTTCGGGACACTCACCTTGAACTTGAACGGAGTGCCCGGAGATGCTCGACCGCGCCGGGGGGCTGCCTTCGGTTCCGTCTCTGCATAGGTCATCGTAATCCCGGGTCGGTCGAAGAACACCTGGTACGCCCCATCGAGCGTGAAGTTGGACCGGACCCGGATTTCGCGTTCCGTGCCGACCTGGATCGCTACGGGGTGGGTCGACGTGAGCTGACGAAAACCGATCTGTCCCTGCGCAGGGGGTGCGATCGCCAGAACAAAGCCTACCAATAGACTCAGCGCCAGGTGCCGCATGGTGAGCTACTCTTGGTCCTTTCTTCTCTTCCGTTGGGGGCAAGATCCAGCCACGGTCAGCCCATCAGCGGAGGGATCGGCCGCCCTTCGCATAGCTTCATGGGCCGACCGTCGGGTGTGTGGTGGATCGTGTCGAGCGGGATGCCGAGCTTCTTGTAGATCGTCGCCGCGACGTCCTCGGGGTAATACTCGTCTTCGACCACCTTAGCCCCCTCCTGGTCCGTCTTGCCCACGATCGTTCCGCCCGGTGTTCCGGCCCCCGCGAAGACCGCAAACGCCGCCGTGCTCCAGTGGTCCCGTCCGGCCGCCGAATTGATCTTCGGGGTACGTCCGAAGTCCGTGAGCCAGACCACGAGCGTGGAGTCGAGGAGGCCGCGGTCCTTCAGATCGACCAGCAACGCGGTGAACGCCTGATCGACCGGGGGCAGCAAGCGGCGCAAAGCCGAGAAGTTATTTCGATGGGTGTCCCACCCGCCACTGGTCACGGTAACGAACCGAACTCCCGCCTCAATGAGCCGACGTGCCAGCAGGCAACTCTGTCCAATTGTCGTGCGTCCATAGCGGTCGCGCAACTTGGGGTCTTCCTGTTCCAGGGCAAACGCACGTTGGGTTGCGGGCGAGGTGATCATCTCAAACGCGTGCCGGTAATACTCGTCCAGCGATTCCAGAGCGGGCGACGGATGGTCAAGGTTGCGATGGAGGCGGTCAAGGGCCAGCAATGCTTCCCGGCGCCGCCGGATCCGCTCCAGCGTGATGCCTCGCGGCGGCACCAGGTCGCGCACGGTGAAAGAGGGGCTGTTCGGATCCCCGGGCACCTCGAAGGGGTTGTACGCAAGTCCCAGATAGCCCGCCGTTCCCCCGTTGAACCGGCGGTCGATGTTCTGGCCCAACTGGATGTACGCGGGCAGATTGTTGCGGTAGCCCTTCTCGTAAGCCACGACCGAGCCGTAGCACGGGTACGTGACGGCGGGATTGAAGCGGTGACCGGAGAGCATGT